>Ga0196970_1000037_pt1 | contig 233928 bp, 232 predicted proteins | sample S1v_513CmetaG_FD_148672 | JGI IMG/M metagenome (GOLD analysis project Ga0196970, IMG submission 148672) | Soil microbial communities from Anza Borrego desert, Southern California, United States - S1+v_5-13C | ecosystem: Environmental > Terrestrial > Soil > Desert | place: USA: California... | reverse complement strand
CCTGAAGATGAGACTTCCCATACCAAAAGGTAGTAAGGCCCCAGCAAGACTAGCTGGTAGATAGGCCGGGAGTGGAAGCGGCGTAAGTCGTGGAGCGGACCGGTACTAATCGGCCGAGGGCTTGACCTCTGGCAAAGGCGTCTGCTCGGCAGACACTTGCTTGTGTTGTATAGCACGAATTACCGCTTGCGCAGAGCGCAGAAAGACGGTAAGATAAATACTCGCCAGGGCTTCTGGCGAACACACCACGATGCAGAACGCAGTACAAAAGTTTAGGGTGGCTATGCCGAGAGGGATCACCCGTTCCCATTCCGAACACGGTTTCTCCGTCTTGTCCGGTGGGCCTTGGAAAAGGAACCAAGGACCGCCGGACAAGACGGAGAAAAGTTAAGCCTCTCAGGGCCGATGGTACTACGCCTCGAGCGTGGGAGAGTAGGTCGCCGCCCAAACTAATTCATACCCCGAGTCACCGCTCGGGGCTCACACTGGGGATTGGGGTAACGGTAGCCCGGCTGACTCTGGATCAGCTAGTCTAGGTTCGAATCCTAGATCCCCAACCACGTGTGGCCCTATCGTCTAGGGGCCTAGGACGGCGCCCTCTCACGGCGCAAACTGGGGTTCGAATCCCCATAGGGTCACCAACTGTTTCTCTTTCCTTCCCAATTGTCGGCGTGGCGGAACTGGCAGACGCGTACGTTTGAGGGGCGTATGGGCAACCGTGTGGGTTCAAGTCCCACCGCCGACACCATATTGCAGATGTGGCGGAATTGGCAGACGCGCACGGCTCAGGACCGTGTCAGGTAACCACCCCTGGTGGGAGTTCGAGTCTCCCCATCTGCACCAAGCTTTTCGCTGATGTAGCTCAGTAGGTAGAGCACGTCCTTGGTAAGGACGAGGTCACCGGTTCGAGCCCGGTCATCAGCTCCAGTCAAGAACCGGTGGCCTCGGCCGAATTGGACGAGGTCACAAGCGGAGTAAAGGTGTCCGTTTCGTCACTTCCGACTGATTTATTCAGGTGAGGAAACGGACAGCTTTGCGGAGCGCTCCGGTTCGAGCCCGGTCATCAGCTCCAGTCAAGAACCGGTGGCCTCGGCCGACTTGGACGAGGTCACAAGCGGAGTAAAGGTGTCTGTTTCGTCACTTCCGACTGATTTGTTCAGGTGAGGAAACGGACAGCTTTGCGGAGCGCTCCGGTTCGAGCCCGGTCATCAGCTCCAGTTGTCCCAAATACAACACCATAGGCGCCCGTAGCTCAGTGGATAGAGTACTTGACTACGAATCAAGGGGTCGTAGGTTCGAATCCTGCCGGGCGCGCCAAAAGCGGTTGCAGGTCGTCCCACGGGAGTGGGACGACCGGGCTTCCGACCTTGACAACTAAATCACAGTACGTGCCCGTAGCTCAGCGGATAGAGCGCTTGCCTCCGGAGCAAGAGGCCGCAGGTTCGATCCCTGCCGGGCACGCCAAATCACAGGGGTATAGCTCAATTGGTAGAGCAACGGTCTCCAAAACCGTAGGTTGTGGGTTCAAGTCCTACTGCCCCTGCCAGTTTCACGCAGGCTGTAGCTCAGTTGGTTAGAGCGCAAGATTGTGGCTCTTGAGGTCGCCGGTTCGAATCCGGTCAGTCTGCCCATAATGGGGCTATAGCTCAGCTGGGAGAGCGCTTGAATGGCATTCAAGAGGTCAGCGGTTCGATCCCGCTTAGCTCCACCACCGTTCCTTGTCTCCTTTTCGGGCTGTGGCGCAGCTTGGTAGCGCGCTTCCTTGGGGTGGAAGAGGTCGCAGGTTCAAATCCTGTCAGCCCGACCAAGACCAGACCCCCGTTTAGAAGCGGGGGCCATTTTTCGGGGTGTAGCGCAGTTTGGTAGCGCGCTTGGTTCGGGACCAAGAGGTCGCAGGTTCAAATCCTGTCACCCCGACCAGTCTATGCAAATGCCAGGAGGCCAAAAGAGGGCTACCACCTTCTTTTGGCCTCCTGGCATTTTTGTCGCGGCTTGAGCTCAGTCGCTTGGGCTGTCCGCCAATTGTTCCCGCATCATCCGGCGGGACACCTTTCCCGTCTCCGTTCGTGGCAGCGCAGGCAGGAACGCAAACACGCGGGGGCGTTTATACTGCGCGAGCCCGTTGGCACACGTAACTCGCAGTTCAGCCTTGCTGACATGTGCCCCGGCCTTCAGCACCACGGCCGCCACGATCTCCTCGCCCCTGACAGTGTTGGGCCGACCGAACACGGCGACTTCCGCCACCGCCGGGTGGCCGGCCAGCACCGCCTCCACTTCGGCTGGGAAGACCAGGGCTCCGCCGGAGTTGATGGCATCGTCAGCCCGGCCTTCCACGTAAACCAGCCCGTCGCCATCGATGTGGGCCAGGTCACCCGTGCACGCCCACCCGTCGTGGTCGGTGAACGGCGCGATGGAACCGCCGTCGCTGTCGTAACCCGCCGCCATCATGGAACTCCTGGCGTGCAGAATTCCGGCGGTTCCCGGCGGAGCGGGGCTGCCGTCCGCCTGCTTTATGCTGAGCTCGACGCCGGGAAACGGGATTCCAACCGAATGAGGCTTGTCCGACCGCTCCGGGGGCATCACGGTCATAAACCCGATCTCAGACGACCCGTAGTACTCGTAGATCCGGGCGCCCGGGAACAGCCTCTGCAATTCGGCGCGCAGGGAGGGGCGCAGCTTCTCCCCGCAACTGATCAGGCAACGTAACCGGCCGGCCGATCCGGCTGCGGCCATCGACCGGCTCTCCTCGATCAGAGACTGGTATAAGGTCGGTACCATAAATACGCCGGTGATTCCCTGGCCCGCGGTCAGGACTGCAACGCGGCGGGGATTGAAGCGCCGCTCCAGGTATAGGCAGCCGCCTGTCTCGAGAATGTGCACGGCAGCGAACAGCGAGGCCGAGAAGTGGAGGGGACCAGGCACCAGTAACTTCTCATCGGGCGTAAGACCGAAGGCCGCCGTGGCTGCAGCGAAACTCCGGACCCAGTCAGCATGCCGCCGCACCACCCCCTTGGGGCGCCCGGTGCTACCCGACGTAAAGCCAATGTAAAAGGGGTCGGAGGGCTCCGCCAACGGTGGTTCGGTTCCGTGGAACCCTGCGCCGTCGCGGTCACAGGCGATGCCAATCGGCTGGCGCGCCATCCGATCCAGCACACCCTGTTTCGTCCGAATCCAGTCTGACGTTGCCACCACCGCACCCGCCCGAACGCAGCTGAGCAGCTTGGCCAACTCTGCGTCCGAGACGCTTTCTGCTATGGTCACCGCGACCCATCCGTACCTGGCGGCAGCCATGAAACTGATCAGGTATTCGGCGCTGTTTGGAAGGCAGATGGCAATTCGCTCGCCGCGGCGCAGCCCGCGGCTGTAAAGGTCCGCACCGAACCGAGCCACCTGCGCCTGCAAGTCGCGGTAGGTCCAGCGCTGCATGCCGGTCACCAGGGCGGTTCGTGCCGGCTCTTGCTCCGCACGCCGCCATAACCCTTCACTGACCCTCACGGCCGACGCCCCTTTTGTCTGTTTCACCCACTGGACTGCCTTTCATTATCCCGCATTGTCAACCTCTCGTAAATATGAGGTTTACATTTCCCGCCGCGACTCTTATGCTTACTGGTATAGCGAAACAGTCACAGGAGAGTGGCGTCACCGTGAAGCTGAGTTTGAGAGATATGGCTCTGGTTTCGGTCATGACTGCCGTCACAGCTGCACTCGGCCTGCTGCCCCCGGTTCCGCTGTCCTTCATTCCGGTGCCCATCACGGCGCAGACCCTGGGCGTCATGCTGGCAGGCGTTGTGCTCGGGTGCTGGCGGGGCGCCCTCTGCCAGGTCCTCCTCTTGCTCCTGGTAGCCGTAGGCGCTCCGGTGTTGTCAGGAGGACGCGGCGGTTTTCAGGTCCTCGTTGGTCCGAGCGCGGGCTTCCTTTGGGCATGGCCGGTTGGTGCCTGGCTGATCGGATACCTGACCGAGCGGTCCCGGAAGCTGGGAATCGGCCGGCTGATGGCCTATAACATGCTGGGCGGCATCGGTGTGATCTACTTGATCGGCTCCCCGGTCATGGGGGTGATGACCGGAATGCCCCTGGGTGAGGCCTGGATGGCCTCGCTGGTCTTCATTCCCGGGGACCTGATCAAGGCCGGAGTCGCCACCGTACTTGGGCTGGCCATTCGGCGGGCACTGCTGGCAGCCAGTCTCGTCTCGGTAAATGCCGAACATGGAGCAGACTGAGGTCATGATTTTGGCAGCGCGCCGTACCCCGGTTGGGCGCCCGTGCGGCCAGTTTGCTGCGCTGCCTGTGGAACAGCTCGGCGCTGGCGCTCTGAGGGCGGCCGCCGATCCCGCCCTCACCGCACGGCTGCCGATTGATAAGGTGGTTCTGGGAAATACCGTGGGCCCCGGTGGCAATGTTGCGCGCCTTTCCTTGCTGGAAGCCGGGCTGCCGATGGATATTCCGGGCCTGACAATCGACTGCCAGTGCGGTTCGGGTCTGGAAGCCGTCCATCTGGCGGCTCGGCTCGTGGCGGAGGATGCGGTCGCCCTTGCCGGGGGAGCAGAGAGTGTTTCGACATCGCCCCTGCTGCGACGGCGGCCGAACGGAAGCCCTTACGTCGCCCGGGCCCGCATGTCGCCGGCGTGGATGGGTGATCCTGACATGGCCGAAGCGGCCGAGTTTGTGGCCGGGCGCTACGGCATTTCACGCCTGCGTCAGGATGAATGGGCCTGTCGCAGCATCGAGCGAGCGCTGGAAGCGGCTGCTGCGGGACGGCTTACCCACGGAATCGCAACGGTCGCGGGAGAAGGTGCCGTCCGGGATGAGTGGCGGGAAAAGCGCCTCCAGGTTGAGCGGTTGGCAAAGTATCCATCCCTGACAAGGGCCGGGGCCACGGTCACCGCGGCAAACACTGCGCCTCCTGCTGATGGGGCCGCCGCCCTTTTGTTGGGCACAGAGGGCGCCGCTGCGCGGGCAGGACTCCGGCCCCTGGCCCGCATCTGTGCGTACGCTGCTGTGGGCATCAGTCCGGATGAGCCGGGGATGGGACCGGTGCCCGCCTTGCGGGCGGCCTGCTCGCTGGCGGGATTGCGGCTTTCTGACCTGGACAGGGTGGAAATCAACGAAGCGTACGCAGCACAGGTGCTGGCCTGTGTGCAAGAACTGGATCTGGACCCGGAACGGGTAAACCCGGAAGGCGGGTCCATCGCGCTGGGCCATCCCTTCGGCGCCACCGGCGCGCTGCTTCTGGTACGGCTGGTCCACGCCCTCCGTCCCGGTGAGCGGGGAGCGGTAACGCTAGGCGTTGGTGGTGGTCTGGGTGTGGCGATGATCGTGGAAGGGATCTAGAAACGGAGGGAGGATTCCACCGTGATTGACCAGGGCTGGGAAGGCTCCGTGTCTGAGGTTGCCGTTGTAACGGTGGACGGTGACCCACTCCGAGGCGCTCTAGATACGGGAAGGGGAGACGCCGGCATCGTTCCCCCGACGTTGCCAGCCACCTGGTGGCAACAGATTCCGCAGCCCTGGCTGTCCGACGACTTGCGCCTGGTGTTGCGGGAACAGACGATCGATCTTCTGTGCCCCCTGGTGCCAGGGGAGCGACTGAACTGTACCATTCGGCTGGAGCGAATCCGGCGGCGCGGCGCGCATCAATATCTCACGGCTTGCCTGGAGGCCCGCTCCGCCGGCAGTGCTTTGGTAGCCCGGGCGGTCAGTCATCTGGTCGTGATTCCATGAAGCACACCGAGTTCGTCGTTGAGGTCACTGACGCCGCGGTGCGGCGCTTTGCCGAGGCGTCCGGGGATTGGAACCCCATTCATTTTGATGAGGCGGCAGCCCGGCAGGCGGGACTCCCCGGGCGGTGCGCGCATGGACTCTGGATCGTGGGCCTGGCCGGGCAGTGCCTGGCTGCCGCGGGCTACCGGATCAGGCGCATCAGTGCTCGCTTTGAGCGACCCGTGTTGGTCGGCTCCTCGTTTCGCATGCGGATTCGGGAAGCGGAGGGCCGCTTCTTGTGGGAGGCCATGAGTGAAGCGGATGAGCGCATGGCTTCCGGGAAGATTTTGGTTTACTGACAAGACCACCTTTCGCCTGCTGAGCTTGCAGAGGAAGGTGGTCTCAACGTGTCCAGAGTATACTTCGGGAGGAAAGGGGGCTGCGTTATGGCGAGGGACAGTTATTGCTCCACCATCAGCCTGTTGAACAGCACCGGATTCGACTACAGGATTCATGACTTCGGCGCCGGAAAGGTCACCGACGTACAGGGCGATTGGCCTTTCCCGGTGGAATCACTCCTAAAAACGCTGGCATTCCAAATCCGCCAAGAGTGGGTTCTTGTTGCCTTGAGGGCGACTGACCGGCTGGATTACCGAAGGCTCGCCGATCACTTCGGGGTCAGTCGTACTGCCATTGCAAGCCCGTCTCCCGAGGTGGTGGAGGCCGCGTTGGGCGCCGAAATGGGGGGCGTTGGCCCAATCCCGCCCGATAACGAAGTAAAGGTCCTGTTTGACGCGAACGTGCTCGACAAGGATGTTGTATTCTGCGGGGTTGGCAGGAATGGAAAGACCCTGGAAATCGGTCTCCAGGACCTACTGCAGGTCACGAAAGGCCAGGTGGCAGCTGTCGTCCGCCAGGATGATTGATGTGCTGCCGACTCACGGTGCAGGATTCGAGCGATCCGCGGCTAATTACTTAGGACAGCGAACTATACACAACATGAACTGAACGCGGGGGCAATGTACTCATGGCCGTCTTCCTGGGCGAGACGTTCCGTCCCATGCGGCACCGGAACTACCTGCTCTATTGGGTAGGGTTTCTCGTGTCAAACGCCGGCGCGTGGATTCAGTCTATGGCGCAAGGCTGGCTGGTCTATGAGCTCTCCGGGAGTGCCGCCTGGCTGGGCGCCATCGGCTTTGTGCGGGCCGTACCGCTGATTCTGCTCTCGCTGGTCGGGGGTGCGACGGCTGACCGATTTCCCATCAAACGCATCCTTCACGTGACGCAGACTGTCATGATGCTCAATGCCGTGACCCTTGGCACCCTGGTCAGCCTGGAAGTCGTGCAGGTATGGCATGTCATCGCCCTATCTGCGGTGACGGCCGCGGCCCAGGCGTTCGACAACCCGGCCCGTCAGGCGCTGGTGCCCTCCCTGGTGGAAAAGGCAGACCTCCACCCGGCCATCTCTCTGAACGCGATCGCCTTTAACGGCGCCGCCGTATTCGGTCCTTCCCTGGCGGGAGTGCTGGTACCGATCGTAGGCCTTGCAGGGTGCTTCTACGTCAATGCAGCCAGCTATGGGGCGGTCTTTCTGGCCCTCGCGCTGATGCATTTTCCGGCTCACCAGCCGCGGATCAAGAGACAGAGCATGGGGCGCGATGTGCTGGAAGGCCTGCGCTTCATCGGGACCAGCCCGGTCATTTTGGCGCTGACCAGCATGGCGGCGCTGACCAGTCTTCTCGCCCGCCCATACCAGCAGTTCATTCTCGTCTTCGCCAAGGACGTGCTGGCCGGTCAGATTGGCCTGGCCGGCATCATGCAGGCTTCGCCGGCGCTGGGTACGGTGATCTTTATGCTGTCGGTGGCGAGCCTGGGCAATATCCAGTACAAGGGCAAGTTGCTCGTTGGCGCCGGCCTGGGCTTCTGCATCGCCATGATTTCGTTCGCATGGTCAGGCAACATCTACCTGTCCATTCTGCTGCTGATCATTACGGGCGGCATGAACATGACGTGGCAGACGACGCTGAACACGCTGCTGCAGACGAACACGCCGGACGCCATGCGCGGGCGGGTGATGGCCAGCTACACGATTACGGCCCTGGGCATGATGCCGCTCGGCCAGGGGCCGATGGGCTACACCATGGAGCGCCTGGGGCCGCAGTGGGCCCTGACGCTGGGCGCCGCCCTGTCCGGCCTCTGGATCGCCTACATGGCGCTGGTCAGGGTGCGAAAAGTGCCCCAACTGCCATGATCATCCCGATGGCCCGTCGCCCGGAAAGGTGGCGGGCCTTTTCGCGCACACTACGGCGCGTGAGGAGGGAGCCCATGGCTGTATTCGAGTACCGGCCCGAACCGTTTACCGACTTCCGGAAGGACGAGAACGCCCGGGCGTTTCGGGCCGCCCTGGAAAAGGTGCAGGGGGAACTGGGCCGCGAGTACCCGCTGATCATCAGCGGAGATCGAATCAGGAGTCAAACGACCTTTGCTTCCGTCAACCCGGCGAATCCGGCGGAACTGATCGGCCGGGTAAGCCAGGCGGAGCGGAGCCACTTCGAGCAGGCGATGCAGGCAGCAGAGGGCGCCTTCGCGACGTGGAGCCGGTGGGATGCGAAATGGCGTGCGCGCATACTGCTCAAGGCTGCCGCGCAGCTGCGGCGCCGCAAGCATGAGTTCTCGGCGCTGCTGGTCCTGGAAATCGGCAAGACCTGGCCGGAAGCGGACGCCGACACGGCCGAGGCCGTCGATTTCCTTGAGTTCTACGCCCGCGAGATGATTCGCATAGATAGCGTCAGCCGCCTGACCCGCATGCCGGGCGAGGACAATGAGATCATGTACGTACCGATGGGGGTCGGGGCGGTGATCCCGCCGTTTAACTTTCCGCTCGCCATCGCCTGCGGCATGGCGGCCAGCGCCATCGTGGCGGGCAACACGGTGCTGCTCAAGCCGGCTGTGCCGGCGCCCGTCATCGCGTACCGTCTGGTGGAACTGCTGGAAGATGCGGGCCTGCCGCCGGGCGTTGTTAACTTGCTCTCGTCCGAAGGGCCGGAAGTCGGCCAGTGGATGGTCAGCGACCCCCGGACGCACTTCATCAGCTTCACCGGCTCCCGGGAGGTGGGGGTGCAGATCTACGAGACGGCCTCCCGCTTCCAGCCCGGACAGCGGCACCTGAAGCGGGTGGTGGCCGAACTGGGCGGCAAGGACGCCATTGTGGTCGCCGAAGATGCCGATCCGGAAAGTGCAGCCATGGCGATTGTGCAGTCGGCCTTCGGGTTCCAGGGACAGAAGTGCAGCGCGTGCTCCCGGGCGATCATCCACAAGAACCTCTACGACCGGGTCCTCGAAACGGCGGTCAAGCTGACGGAGCGGCTGCAGGTGGGCGATCCCCGGAACGAAAACACCGACCTCGGTCCGCTGGCGGGCAGGCCGTACTATGACCGGGTGCTCAAATACATTCAGATCGGTAAAGATGAAGCCCGGCTCGCCGCGGGCGGCGGACCGCTGCAGACGCCTTCGGGCGGCTTCTTCGTGAAACCGACGATTTTTGCGGATGTCGACCCCCACGCCCGGATATCGCAGGAAGAGATCTTCGGGCCGGTGGTTGCCTTCCACAAGGCGGAAGATTTCCGGACAGCCATCGCGATGGCAAACGACACGGAGTACGGGCTCACCGGGGCGGTCTTTACCCGGAACCGGGAGTACATTGAGCACGCCCGGCGGGAGTACCACGTGGGGAATCTGTACATCAACCGCAAGTGCACGGGCGCCCTCGTGGGGGTTCATCCGTTCGGCGGGTTCAAGCTGTCGGGCACCGACTCCAAGGCCGGCGGCCATGACTACCTTACCTTATTTCTGCAGGCCAAGAGCGTATCGGAGCAGTTATGACACAGGGGGCAGGCGTACAGCCTGCCCCTTTGGCATAGGTATTTCTATCCACCAACCAGTACTTATGGAGGAGGACATTCCGTCTAATAGGACGAATATACAAGTCTGCATAGAGAGGCAGGAGGGTGTAGGAATGGGTGTTATTTCCTTTCGGAATGAGCCGCTGACCGACTTCAGCCGCCCCGAGAACATCCAGGCTTTCCGGCAGGCGCTGGAACTGGTGGAGAGCCAGTTCGGCCGCGAGTACCCGCTGGTCATCGGCGGGGAGCGCATCGCAACCACGGATAAGATCGTATCTACCAATCCGGCCCGGCCGGCGGAAGTGGTTGGCTATGTGGGGAAAGCCGACCGGGCGCTGGCTGAAAAGGCCATGAGCGCCGCGCTGACCGCCTTTGAGCAGTGGCGCCACTTCGACCCCAAGGCCCGGGCCCGCGTGCTGCTCCGGGCCGCCCGCCTCATGCGGGAGCGCAAGCACCAGTTCTCCGCCACCATGGTCGTGGAGATCGGGAAGAGCTGGGCGGAGGCGGACGCCGACACCGCCGAGGCGATCGACTTCCTGGAGTTCTACGGCCGGGAGATGATGCGCCTCAACGAGCCGCAGGACTTGACCCGCATTGCCGGGGAAGATAATGAGCTGTACTACATCCCCCTGGGCGTGGGCTTGATCATTCCGCCCTGGAACTTCCCCAACGCGATCATGGTCGGCATGGCCTCCGCGGCCATCGTGGCGGGCAATACGGTGGTGCTCAAGCCGGCGTCGATCACGCCGGTGGTGGCGGCACGGTTCGTGGATTTGATGGAGGAGGCGGGGCTGCCGGCAGGCGTCCTCAACTTCCTGCCCGGGCCCGGCGCCTCCGTGGGCGACTACTTGGTATCGCATCCGCACACGCGGTTCATCGCCTTTACCGGCTCGAAGGAGGTCGGCCTGCGCATTGGCGAGCAGGCGGCGAAGACGGCCCCGGGGCAGAAGTGGATCAAGCGGGTCGTTGCGGAGATGGGTGGCAAGGACTGCATCGTCGTGGACAGCGAGGCCGATCTGAACGATGCGGCGGCCGCAATTGTGGCCAGCGCCTTCGGCTTCCAGGGCCAGAAGTGCAGCGCCTGCTCGAAGGCGATCATCCATACGGATGTCTACGACACCGTGGTCGAGATGATCGTGGAGCGGGCGCGCAACCTCGTGCAGGGCGACACCCGCAATCCGGCGGTCAATCAGGGGCCAGTCGCGGACAAAAACGCCTACGAGTCGATTCTGAACTACATTGAAATCGGCAAGGCCGAAGGGCGATTGGTGCTGGGCGGCGGTCCGAGCCCCGTCGCAGCGGAGACGGGCGGCTACTTTATCGAGCCGACGATTTTCGCAGATGTGGATCCGCACGCCCGGATCGGCCAGGAGGAGATCTTCGGGCCGGTGCTGGCGATTCACAAGGCCGATTCGTATGAGGATGCCATTCGCATCGCCAATGACACGGAGTTTGGCCTGACCGGGTCGGTCTTCTCCCGCAGCCGCGAGAAGCTGGAGTACGCCCGCCGGCACTACTTCGTGGGCAACCTGTACTTTAACCGGAAGTCGACCGGCGCCCTGGTGGATGTCCACCCCTTCGGCGGGTTCAATATGAGCGGTACCGACTCCAAGGCCGGCGGCCGGGACTATCTCCTGCTTTTTACGCAGGCAAAAACGGTCAGCGAGAAGCTGTAGTGTCGATCAGGAGATAATAAAGGGCTGTGACGCATTTGCGCCACGGCCCTTTTCCAGTATGATAGTAATTTGGAACGTCTCGGGCAGGGGGGATCGGGTTGCAGATCAGTTGGACCAAACTGCCGTTCCGTGCCCGGAACAAGGAGGAGTTTGGCCAGAAGCTGACCGAGTGGCTGAGCTGGGTCTTTTACGATGAACTGCCTGAGAAGGGGTTCGAGGTTCGGGAGGAGCAGATTTATACGGCGTTCCGCATGGCGCGGGCGCTGGTGGATGGCACGACGCTGCTGGCGGAGGCCGGGCCGGGGACGGGCAAGACGTTTGCCTATTTGCTGCCCGCCGTCTGTTATGCGCGCCTCAAGGGTGCGCCGGTGGTGGTCGCCAGCGCATCAGGCATGCTGCAGTCGCAGCTGTCGAACCCGGAAGGCGACATTCAGACGCTGTCGCGCCTGCTGAACCTTGACATTGATGCACGGGTGGCCGCTGATCCGGGGGAGTACATCTGCGAAGTGAAGGTGCAGCGGACCGAGCCCCTGTCACCGCCCCCCGGCTGGGATGAACTGAAAGGCTGGGCGCAGCTGACGGGGTCGGGCGCCCGCACCGAGATGCCCCACGTGCCGGACGAGCTCTGGGAGACGCTGGCCTGGGACCCGGCCCTGCCGTGCGACACCTGCCCCAAGCGCGGCCACTGCCACGTGATGTCCGCCCGGCGGCACTACCGGGAATCGGCGGACCTCATCGTGTGCGACCATAGACTCTTCAGCCGCGACCTGCTGACCCGGGCCGAGCGGCACGACGCGGGCCAGGTGCCCCTCCTGCCGGCCTACTCGGCGGTGATCCTTGACGAAGGGCACCACATGCCCGAGACGTGGCAGCGGGTGCAGGGCTTCTCGATGAGCCGCAAGCGGCTGAACGGCACGCTCAAGCACATCGGGGAGCTGACGGACCGGGGGGCGCCCGTGCGGGCCCAGCGTGAGTCAATGCGGGTGGGGCGGGAGTTCTACCGGGTCATCGACGAGACCGCGGAGCCCGGCGAAGTAAAGCGGGGCGTGCCCCGGTCCGCAGAGCTGGTCAGCCTGGCGGCCGAGCTGGATAAGGCTTTGGACCGCCTGCAGGAAGAGCTGGTCACCGATGAGGCGATGCACGAGGGCTACGACCTGGAGTTGGATATCCGGGCGTATTCGCTACGCCTCGATGATGTGCGGGCCGGGCTCCGGCTGCTGCGCAGCGAGGATTCCGTGCTCTGGTATGAAGGGGACCAGCTCTGGGTGGTGCCGCGGCGGCCCCTGGGGCTGTTCAGCAAGGAGCGGCTGAGCGCCGGGACGCCCGTCATCTTCTCGTCGGCGACGTTGGAGCCAAAGTATCAGGCCAGGGTGCTGCAGCTGGATGAGTATCAGTCCTCGAAGGTAGGCGTACCGTTCGATCTGGGTGAGCAGGTGCTCGTCTGCCAGCCGCCCGCGGGCGCCGACGAAGTGGAACAGGTGCTGGCCGTCATCCGGGCATCCGGCGGGCGGGCGCTGGTGCTGCTGAACAGCATGGCCGAAGTCCGGCGGTATAAGGAGCGGTTGGACGGCCTGCGGCTGCCGTTTGCGCTGATGTTCGAAGGGGAGGGCGACCGGGGTGCCCAGTTGGAGCGCTTCCGCGACGACGTCACCTCCGTGCTCTTCGGTGCCACCTTCTGGGAAGGCGTGGACGTGCCGGGCGAGGCGCTCTCGTGCGTCGTGATTCCCCGGCTGCCCTTCCCCGAGCACGACCCGCTGATCAGGGAGCGGCGGGCGCAGGCGGAAGCTGCCGGTCACGACCCGACCGAGGCGGTCGATGTGCCGGAGATGCTGCTGAAGCTGAAACAGGGCGCCGGGCGCCTGATCCGCACGGCAGCGGACCGGGGTGCCCTCGCCCTGCTGGACCGGTCGTTCCATGGCGTGCCGTGGGAGCAGGACATACTTGACATACTCCCGGAAGATGCGGAGCAGACCGAGGACGTCAAGCGCATTACGGCGTTCCTCAAGCAGAAGCCGACGTAAGGCTTACAAGAGCTTGAAGAGCGAGGCCATCTCCTTCATGGCGGTGTCGCCGACCTGGTGCCCCCAGTACCAGAGCACTAGGTCGACCGTGCGCACCCGCTCGCCCGTCTCCCCGGCAATCCGCTCGCACAGGGCCTCGGGGGTCGTCTCGAGGTACGCTGCCAGCCGGGGTACCGGGCCCGTCCGCACCACGACGTCCCACCCCAGGTTGCGGGCCAGGTGGTAGCGGTTGTTCGCCCCGACGAACGGCAGCGTGGCGAACTTCGCCAGCACCTGCTTTAGCTCCAGCGCCGCCAGGCGCTGCATGAGGCCGGGCTCGCGGGCGAGGTCGTCGGCGAAGTCCAACACGTGGTCGATTTTGCGGGGATTCTTCATGACATTCAGGGCGGCGGTCCGCACGGCGATGCGGTTCCCGGCGACTTCGAGGGGCTGCCAGTTGAGGAACGCCTCCGTGAACCGGGGCCAGTGCTTGGTCGCCACGTGCGGCGTCAACCCGCAGGAGATGACGACCCAGCCGTACTCACCCAGCAGGTCCCGGTCGGTGCATGTCAGCGGGGTTTCGCTGCGCCACTGGTTCAGCAGCGCATCCGGATGGTCGGCGGTCGCTTTGAGATGATCCATCGCGTGGTCCCAGAGGGCCCGGGTATTCATGGCAGTCAGCCTCCTCGGCAGGAACGTCTCCTTTGACAACGAAGCTTATCAGCTATATCTTATAGGTTATTAGGTCGATCCGAGCAAGCTGGTGGGGGGAAATGCAGAAATGGAAAATCGCACGATGCGCATTGGCCTGATGGGGCTCGGCACCGTCGGCGCCGGTGTGGTCAAGCTGCTGCAAGAGAACCGGGAGATCATCCACATGAAGACGGGCCTCTACCTGGAAGTCGCCAAAGTCCTTGTCCGGGATGCCAAACGGCCCCGCAAGGGCCTGCCCGAGCTCCCCCTGACTGACGATGTGAACGAGATCCTGCAAGATCCGTCCATCAAGATCGTCGTGGAAGTGATGGGCGGCATTGAGCCGGCCAAGTCCTACATGGTCGACGCGCTGAAGGCTGGCAAGACGGTCGTGACGGCCAACAAGGACGTCGTCGCCCAATACGGCAAGGATCTGTACGCGGCGGGTGACATCGGCGACGCTGAACTCTACTTCGAGGCGAGCGTGGGCGGCGGCATTCCCGTCATCCGGCCCCTGAAGGAGAGCCTGTCGGCCAACCGGATGCAGAAGGTCATGGGCATCGTCAACGGGACTACGAACTACATTCTGACGCAGATGAGCCAGCAGGGGCGCCCGTATGAGGAAGCGCTGCGGGAAGCGCAGGCGCTGGGCTATGCGGAGCCCGACCCCACCAACGACGTGCAGGGCTTCGACGCGGCCCGCAAGCTGGCCATTCTCGTCTCCATCGCCTTCATGTCGCGGGTGACGCCCGATCAGGTCTTTGCCGAAGGCATTACCCGCATTTCGCCCAAGGATATTGAGTACGGCCGGCGCTTCGGCTGGACGATTAAACTGCTGGCCATCGGCAAGGAAGTGGACGGGCAGATTGAAGCCCGGGTCCACCCTGCCTTTATCCCCTCTTCGCACCCCATGGCCGCCGTCAGCGGCTCGCTGAACGCCATCTATACGATTGGCGACCCGGTCGGGGAGACGATGTTCCTGGGGCGGGGCGCCGGTGCCGGCCCCACCGCCTCGGCCGTGGTGGGCGACCTGATTGCCGCGGCCCTCTCCAAGCGGACGCCCGGGCGCCGCGCCGGCGACGCCTGCACTTGCCTCTTCGAGAAGCAAGTGGTCGACATGGGCCAGGTGAACGCCAAGTACTACATCCGCCTGACTTCCGAGGACAAACCGGGCGTGCTGGCCCACATTACCATGGCGTTCGGGACGGAGCACGTATCGATCGCCCAGATGCTTCAGGGCTCCGGCGGCGACATGACCACGGAAGATGGCAACGCTGAACTGGTGTTGGTGACGCACAGCGTGAAGGAGGCCGCCCTGCAGCGGGTCGTCAAGCGGCTGCAGGGGATTCCGGAAGTGCTGCGCATCGACAACGTGATTCGCGTGGAGGCATAAGTGAAAGCCGCGATCCTGCACGGAATCCTGCTCGCCTTCGGGCTGATATTGCCGCTAGGCGTGCAAAACACCTTCGTCATGACACAGGGAGCGCTCCACCGCCGTTGGGTGGGAGCGCTCCCTGCCGTGCTTACGGCGGCGCTTTGCGACACTGTCCTGATTGCGGCGGCGGTCTCCGGCCTCTCCCTGGTGATCCTGGCCGTGCCGTGGTTCCAGGGTGTGCTTTCGTGGGTGGGTGTGGTCTTCCTGCTCTATATGGGCTGGGTCACCTGGCGATCGCGACCGGCCGATGAGAGCACCGGTGGCGAGTGGCCGGCCCACAGGCAGATGGCCTTTGCCGCTTCGGTCTCGCTGCTCAATCCGCACGCGATTCTCGACACCGTAGGCGTCATCGGGACCAGTTCCCTGCAGTACGCAGGGGCGCCCCGCCTCGGCTTCGCCCTGGCGTGCATCGGTGTTTCGTGGCTCTGGTTCGCCGGGCTCGCGACGGCGGGGTATCTGCTCGGGCTGGCCGCCGGCGGCGTGGCGATGCGGCGGTGGCTCAATCGGATCTCGGCAGTGATCATGTGGGCGGTTGCAGTTCAGCTAGTAGTGACATAGGAGTTGCTGCCACCGTCGACGAAGATCAGACTTACAAGATTCTTGCGAGCGGGAGGCCGATACGCCATGGCCATGAAACCGGATACCCGGGTGCGGGGGCGGCAGATGAACCGTCGCGTATTCTGGATTGCCGTATTCGTGATTCTGGTGGGCGTCGCGGGCCTGCGGGCCCTTACGGTGACGCCCCGCCCGGCCAAGGCCTACCTGCAGGGGAACCGGGTGCTGGTGCTGGCGCACCAGGGCGCCTCGGCGTACGCCCCGTCCAACACGCTGGAATCGTTCCGGCTGGGACTGGAGCAGGGCGCCGACATTCTGGAGACCGATGTTCACCTGACGAAGGACGGCGTAGTGGTGGTCAGCCACGACGAGACGATCGACCGCATGTCGAACGGATCGGGCTACATCAATTCGATGACGCTGAACGAGTTGCGGCAGTATGACTTTGGCTACAAGTTCACCCCGGACGGGGGGAAGACATTCCCTTACCGGGGCAAGGGCGTGCGCATTCCCACCCTGGAGGACCTGTTCAAGGCGTTCCCGGGCGTGCGGGTCAATATTGAGCTGAAGCAGGAAGACCCGGCGATTGAGGAGCAGGTCTGGGACGTCATCCGGAAGTACGGCATGGAGGATAAGGTCTTGATCAATGCCTTTCCCAGCAAGCCAATGGAGCGGTGGGCGACGGTGGCGGGCGACCGGACGGCCACGGGCGCCACCATGGGCAACATGATTGAGTTCGTCATCTACTACCTGCTTCATCTTGACTGGCTGTACCACCCCCGGGTGGATGCGTTCCAGCTGCCTACGAGCGACAAGGCCGGTCCGCTGACGGTGCATTTCGACACGGAGCGGATGGTGGAGCGGACGCACAAGCTGGGCATGAAGATCCACTACTGGACGATTAACGACGAGGAGACCATGCGGCGGCTGGTCAGCATCGGGGCCGACGGGATCATCACCGACCGTCCGGATGTGGCTGTGACGGTCTTGAAAGAGGCCGGGCTGCGGTAGGCCTGTCTACATTCTGTCAACGTGGTCAATAAAGGAGGGAGGGGCGGTGCCTCTCTCCTTTTGTTTATCTTGATTGTTATGTAACAGTCCGGCCCTTGCATGTGGGAATGGGAACAGGATTTTTACCACGGAAGGCGCGGAAGAAGACACGGAGTCGTGGCAGTGGAAGTGGGAAGGTGATATGGCCCCGGATTGGGCTGAAGGCGCTGATTTGGGAAAAACGTGGATGAAAAATACTGATGAAAGATGTTTCCGGGCCATGTCTGACCGCTCTTTCGGGATGTACTCTCTATTTTATAATTAAATATAGTATAAACTTCCCTTTACCGCAGCTTGCAGCCCGGAAATCCGCGCCATCCGAAGCCACTTCATTGTCCCATTCCGTGCCCTCCGCGCCTTCCGCGCACTCCGTGGCAAAATGCAAAGGCGTCTTTTGACGGTACCTAGACGTCTTTTGACGCCATCCGGACGACATCCACTTGGACCTGTCCAGTCTGGTGACCAACAAAATAAAAGGAGGAGGGTGTTACCCCTCCCCTGGGCTAGAAATCGAACTCATCTAGCCTGAACAGGTTGTTCTCTTTCATAATCCGGATCAGCTTGTACGGATACTGCGAGTCGGTCGCGTAGCCCGTGCGCCGCAGGGCCCAGGCGCCCTGGACGGGGTCGGACATGACGGCCCGGAAGGGGGCGTACCGGGGCCGCTCCAGGAGGAATGCCTTGTGATCCTTCCAGCTCTCCTCGGGGGCGTTGTACGCCCGGAAGTAGTCGTCGACCCGGTAAGCGACGCCGTTGTACTCCTCCCACGTGTTGGAGATGATCGATCCGGCCGGGCCGGTGCCCTTGATGCCGAAGAGGTTGTACGAAAGCTTGCCGCTGTACTTGTCGACGGGGACGAGCTGTCCGTACCCGGTCTCCAGGAAGGACTGAGCGGTCTGCAGGGCGGCGGACATGCCCCATTCCCGGTAGGCGGGGACGGCCAGCCGCATGGCCAGGGCCTTGAACTCGTCTTTCGTGCCGACGGCCTTGGGCCCATATACGGTGCCGGCGTAAACCCGGAACTTCACCTGCTCGGTCGTCAGGATATTGCCTGTACTATCCTTCGCGACCGCCCAGATGGTCCGGTCGCCGGCCTGGGCGGCGGTCGGGGTCCAGGTGAAGCTCTCGCCCCGGCCCAACAGCCGGGCGCCGCCCCCCGCCGAGTCGCCGAGGTAATATTCAACGGAGGTCAGCGTAACGTTGCTGGTAAGTTTCAGGGCCGTCGGGCCGGTCACCACCTGATTGGGCCCGATGCCGCCTAGCCGCACGTAGGGCTGCACATTCACCGTGATGTTGTACGGGCCGATGTTGTGCAGCTGCCCATCCTTACCGAGGATTTCGACCCGCAGCGTGTGGGGGCCGTTCAATTCCTTCCCGAAGCTCCACTTGTACTCATAGCCCCAGCCCAGGACCTGCTCGTCCAACAGGTACTTGACGGCTTCCATGCCGTAGTTGGCCGACGGCTTCAGCGTGACGGGGCCCGTCAGGACCGTTCCTTCAGCAATGCCCGCCAGCCCCTGTCGGTAGCCCGACTGTACCTGGAGGGGAACCAGCGGCGAGTCGTAGGTGTTGCCGTACCGGTCTGTGGCCACAGCTTTCAGCCAGCGGTCGCCGTTGTGACCGATCTGCGGATACCAGGTCAGCTTATCGCCGGGGCCCACGGTGCCCAGGGTCTCCACCCGGTTCGCCGTATCTACCACCTGAATCTCCGCACTGACTGCCACGAAGCTGACGCTGTTGCCCAACTCAATGGGCCCGGTAATCACGCCGGCGCTCTGAATACCGGTCACCCGGACCTGGTTGTCCGGCGCCATGACCACGGAGACGGGGTCCGAGTACCGGGTGATGCCGTCAGCGCCGCGCACGGCGGCCACTACCAGCCGGGCGCCCGTCACAGTGGGATCGGGCGTGAAGGTATACGGCGCCTGGGTATCTGCACCGGCCGCCACGATGGTGCCAACGCCCCGCGCCGGGTCAATCAGATAGAACTGCACGTAGGCGCCGGTCAGCCCGGCGGCCTGAAGCTGCACGGGGCCGGTAATGGTCTGCCCGGCCTGCAGCGCGGGAATGGTCAGTGTCGTGTACTGGTAGTCCGGCGCCTTGTCCGTCTCGACAACGACGGCCCGCAGACCGTTGTCCCACGTGACGCGGGCGCCCATTGCCTGCGATACGAAACGGGCGGGCACAAACGTTCGGTCGCCGATGATCTGGGCCGGAACGTCCAGCGTTGCGGCCTGGGTACAGGTGTCGTTCAGGCAGGCCAGGCGCCGCCCGATGCGGAGCTGCACATACCGGCCGCCTTTTGCGGCCTTCACGGTCTGCGTATCAGCTTCCCATGTAACGGTGGCGCCCATGGCTTCCAACAGCCCCCGCATGGGGACCAGCGTGCGGTCGTCAACAATGGTGGGGGCGGGGTCGAGGGCCAGGGTCTGGCCGTCCAGAACCACCCGGACGGGTGCGGCGGCGGAGGCAGCCGGCGCCGGCAGCAAGCCGGAGACCAGCAGCGGCAGGCCGGCCAGGGTCAGGAGCCACGATTTTCTGCGCATGAGCCGGGGTTCACCTCCGCGGAGTTATGTAACTTTAGACGCCGCGTACACCGGGAAAGTTGCAGGCCAAAATGTAGAAACGCCCGACCATACGCAGTCAGGCGTTACGTGTGATATCATTTAAGGCCATCATTCGCTTTCGGTTTCGGCCCGGCGAGCCGGTAGGCCATAAAGGCGCCGAGGCTGACCATCAGCAGATCATACCAGGAGAACTGCCGGTCGACGGCAGCGCCGTCGACGAACGGCAGCCACAGCAGCGCGTAGCCGCAGATGGTAGCGAGCACGGTGGCCGCTCCCCCGATGATCCCGAGCGAAATGGAACGGTGCGTGCCGGCCGACCGGTTGACGGCCCAGCCGGCAACCAGGCCGACCACAACCGTCGTAAACCCCCACAGCTTGTGCGTCGCCAGGACGATGCCGAACCAGGCCGCACCGCCCAGAGCGACCGTCAGGACCCCAACGCCGGCGGCCTTGGCATATTCGGCGCCCGACGGGGGCTGGCAGGCGCAGAACTCATCTTCCGGACGCAGGGGCGGGCCGGGATTGTAGTGGTTGCTCATGAGACCATCTCCTCCAAGGGAGCCTTACGAGGTGATTTCGGCAACCAAAGCGCCCGCCCTCTTTGCTGATGGGAAATAAAGGGAAACAGACGACCAATAGCCAACTCAAGGAAGAGCAGGTCGGCGACTGAAACCGCCCCCAACCCCCCTTGATCAAAAGGATATTGTCGAAAGTTGTAGAAGTCCTGTGGGCATACCAGGGGCACGCTCTATGTAAAGTTGGGGCAAGCGGCAATTTGCGCGCGAACGGCCCGGTGCCGTTTGCCGGCGTCTGCCGTGTAGATTAATGGAGGGATACAACGTTGAAGCTGACGGAACTGGTAAGCGCTCTGTCGGACAGCGCCCGCATCCTGGCGCTGCCGGATGTTCATATTACGGGTATCACGGCGGACTCCCGCAAGGTTGAGCCCGGGAACCTGTTTGTCTCCATTCCCGGCGCCCGGGTGGATGCGCACCAGTATATCGGCGATGCCATCAGCCGCGGCGCCGCGGCGGTGGTGGCGACCCGCGATTTCGAGGTACCGCCCGGTATGGGCGGTTTCCTCGTGCGCGATGCGCGCCTGGCCATCAGTAGCCTCTCCGACAAGTTCTACGGTTCGCCTTCCCGCAAGCTGAAGGTCGTCGGCATTACCGGCACCAACGGCAAGACGACCATCGCCTTTCTCACCCAGGCGGTGGCTGCCGCCGCAGGCCGCACATGCGGCATCATCGGCACGGCGGGCATGATGCTCGGCGGTGATGTGCTGGAACACAAGTCCGGCTATACGACCCCGGAGGCGCCCACGGTGCACCGCCTGCTGGCCGAAATGGTGGAACGCAGGGCAGACCTGGTGGCCATGGAAGTCACTTCCCATGCGCTGGAGCAGAACCGGGTGGCCCACTGCCGGTTCGATGTCGCCGTCTACACGAACCTGACCCATGAGCATCTCGACTACCACAGGGATATGGAAACTTACTACCAGGCGAAGGCCAAGCTCTTCCACATGATGCGCCCCGGCAGCGTTGCAGTGATCAATCTGGATGATCCGTACGGCGCCCGGTTTGCCCGTGAAGTGCCGTCCGGCGTGCTGGTGCTTACCTATGGCTTGTCACAGGGCGCGATTGTCAGAGCGGAAGATGTGGAACTGTCCGCCTCCGGCGCCCGTTACCGGTTGGTGACGCCCATTGGCGAGACGCTGGTGGAGGCGCCCTACCTGTTTGGCACGTACAACGTAAGCAACGCCCTGGCCGCCATCGCGACGGGCATGGCTCTGGGCTACGGCCTGCGGGGCGCCGAAGCCATGCGCATGGCCAAAGGGGCGCCCGGCCGCTTCGAGCGGGTGGACTGCGGCCAGGACTTCACCGTGGTTGTCGACTACGCCCACACGCCGGACGGCTTCGAGAAGCTGCTGAGCGACGTGGCGAAGATCAAGGAGCCGGGCAAGCGGCTGACGATGGTTTTCGGCTCCGCCGGCCACCGCGACCACTCCAAGCGCCCCGACATGGGGCGCATTGCCGGCGATTACTGCGACCGGCTTGTCCTGACCGAAGAAGACCCCCGCACCGAAGACGCCATGGAGATCTCCCGCCAGATCGCTGCAGGCGTAAGGCGCCCGGGCGTGGAAGTGACGCTCGTTGAAGACAGAATCGAAGCGATCGATCACGCAATCCGGACCGCCGAGCCCGGCGATATCGTCCTGATCACCGGCAAAGGCAATGAGACAGAGCTGGAAGTGCAGCACCCGACGACCTGGCAAGGTGACGTTCCGACCGCGGAAGACGCCCTGCGCCGCCTCCTGGCCGACCCCAGCCGCCGGCGTCGCGTCACGGCGTAATTTCAGGGGGTGAACACCCCCGTACATATCGTACCAGAGTACGATGCGCGTTCACTCCCCTGTACCTGTGACAGGCTCCGGCACTCTGGTAGTCTCATAACCAGAGAGACACAGCAGTGTCGGCAGTCGAAAGGAGCGTCCCAACATGAAGCGCCAGTTTTGGGGTTTTATCATAACAGCGGTCGGCGTAATGGCCCTCCTGCAGGTATTGGAAGTTGCTGAATTCGGGCTGGAGTTCTGGCCCGTAGTCCTGGTTCTCGTCGGCATCGGCATCCTCTGGTCCAGTTTCCGCGGAGCCCATTTCTTTGGCCTTGCCCTTGGCCTGTGGCTGAGCGGCATCGGCTTGGCCGACATCCTCGTCAACGCCGGTGTGAATACGGGTGAGATTACCGGGCACACCATCGCTGTCAACGGCTGGCCGCTGCTGCTGGTCGCCATCGGTGTTTCGCTGGTCTTTGGCAAGCGCCTGTTCAAGGTCAGCGTCACCACCGACGGGCACGAATGGGGCCGTAACTGCGGCACCAAGCACACCTCCGGCGCCATTGGCGACATGCGCATCGGCAACCAGGACTGGACGCTGGATGGCGACCTGAACGTGGAGCACGGCATCGGCGACATTAAGGTCGATCTGACCACGGCCCACATCACCGAAGGTGAGCACACCGTCCGGGTTCAGCTCGGCCTGGGCGACCTGGTCGTCCGTGTTCCGGATGATGTGAACGTAATCGCCACCGGCCAGGTTGGCCTGGGCGACTGCGACGTCCTGGGCGAGCATCGCAGCGGAATCGCACCCAGCTGCCACCGGGAGTTAACCGTCCCCGATTCCCCCATTACCCTGAAAGTCGTGGCGCACTGCGGCCTGGGCGACCTTGACATCGTGCAGCGTCCTGCCGGCACAATGCGGGTGATCAAGCAATGAGTCAGCACTCCCTCGGGCTCCAGTGGAAACTGGCCGGCATCTACCTGATAGCCAGCCTGCTCAGTACCGGGACCGTGGGACTGGGGTATTACATCGGCAGGCATTTGGGATATGAGCCCGCATCCGCCCTGGGTGCGGGCCTTGCCGCGGGCCTGGCCGTCGCCCTGGTCGGGGCGCTCGCGGGGCTCATGGCCGCCCGGACCCTGAAGCTGCGCCTCTGGGAGGCGGGCGACATGGCGGGCCGGATTGCCAGGGGTGACTTCGGCGCCCGCCTGCAGGTTGGCCCGGACGACGAAGTGGGCTGGCTGGAAGTGCAGCTCAACGAGATGGCCGGCCACCTGGAACGGGCGGTGGGCGATTTGCGTACCCTGGCCGACCAGAACCGGCACCTCGCAGAGGAGGCCGGCCGCGGCGCCGCCCTCGAAGAGCGGGCGAAACTGGCCCGGGACTTGCATGACACGGTCAATCAGCAGCTGTTCGTACTCGCCATGCGAGCTGCCGCAGCCCGCAAACGCCTCGAGAAAGCCGGCACGGCACCGGACCTGGTGCCCGAACTGGCAAACTTGGAGGAGCTTTCCCGCCAGGCGCACGGCGAAGCCCGCAAGCTGATTCTGCAGCTCCGGCCCACCACGCTGGAGCAGCAGGGGTTGGGCCCGGCGCTGGCGGAATACGTGAAGGCGGCGGCCGCCAAGGAATCCTGGGAAGTTGTAGATGAGATCGATCACAGCATCCGAGCCGGCGGAAAGCTGGGCGAAAACCTGTTCCGAGTGGCGCAGGAGGCCCTCAACAACGTAAGCAAGCATGCTCGGGCCGGCAAGGTACGCGTGACCCTGGAGCGGCACGAGGACTCGGTCATGCTGCAGGTGCGCGACGACGGCGAGGGGTTTGACGCCCGGGCCGGCGTTCGCCCCACCGCCGTCGGGCTCGCCGGCATGCAGGAGCGGGTGGAGGCGCTGGGCGGAACGCTGCGGGTCAAGAGCAGCAAGGGAGAGGGTACGGAAGTCACCGTACAGGTGCCGCTGACGGAGGGAGGAGACCAGCATTGATTCGAATCATGCTCGCCGATGACCACAAAATGGTCCGTGAAGGGTTGAAGATTTACCTCTCCACCGAAGATGATATCGAAGTAGTCGCCGAAGCCGAAAGTGGGGCCGCGGCCGCGAAACTGGCCGCCGACCTGAAGCCCGATGTCATTTTGATGGATCTGATGATGCCGGGCACCGACGGCATTGAGGGAACTCGCTTGTGCAAGGCGGCCAGCCCCGGCTCCCGCGTCATTGTCCTCACCTCCATGCCGGATGACGAACGGGTGATGCCCGCCATCCGTGCCGGGGCGCTCTCCTATCTGCTGAAGGACGTCTCCGCGGACGAACTCGCTGCCGCCATCCGCAACGCCGCCTCCGGCAAACCGACGTTGCACCCGATGGCCGCCGCCCGGATGATGCAGGAACTGAACGCTCCACCCAAGCCTAAGTCGGCCATTGACGAAATCAGCCCCCGCGAGATGGAAGTTCTGCAGGCCATCGGGCGGGGACTCTCCAACAAGGAGATCGGCGAGAAGCTCTTCATCGGCGAGCGCACCGTCAAGACACATGTGAGCCATCTCTTGGAGAAGCTGAACCTGCAGGATCGTACGCAATTGGCCATTTATGCGGTTCAGAACAAACTTGTCTAAAAAGTGGCGCCCGGTCGAATAGACCGGGCTTTTGTATATTTTTGTCGACCAAACTCTCGACAATCGGAAGGTATAATAACAACAACTACGAATGAATAAGCGAGTCCAAAGAGTCCACATCACAGAGGGGGATTCTCGGCGATGAGAAAATGGACCTGTTCGGTGCTCGCGGCCCTTTTGACCCTTAGCCTGATTGCCGGATGCAGTGGTTCCAAGTCCGCTGGCAGCAGCGTTCAGGAAAAGCCCTGGAAGGCTGGCGACAAGGTTGATATGCAGTTGGCCACCGGCGGCACGGGCGGTACATACTATCCGCTCGGCGGCGGCATGTCCAAGGTCTGGAAGGACAACATCCCCGGCGTTAACGTGACGGCCCAGTCCACGGCAGCGTCCGTGGCCAACATTCGCCTGTTGGGCAAGAAGGAAGCGGACCTGGCACTGATTCAGAACGATACGGCTGACTACGGGCGCAACGGTACGGAAGCTTTCGCCGAACAGAAGGAGAAGTACACCAACTACCTTGCGATCGCCGCCCTGTATCCGGAAGTCGTCCAGATCGTGGTGCGGGCTGACAGCCCCATCCAGAAGATCGATGACCTGAAGGGCAAGCGGGTCGTGGTCGGCGCCGCCGCCTCCGGCTCTGAATTGGCTTCCCGGCAGATCTTCGGCGCCTATGGTCTGAGCTACAAGGACAAGAAGGATCTTGAGCCCCTCTTCCTCAGCTTCGCTGAAGGCGCCACCGCCTTCAAGGACAAGCAGGCTGACGCTCTGGTCATCGTCTCCGGCGTTCCCAATGCTTCTCTGGCCGACGTGCAGACCGCGACTAACATTCGCCTGCTGCCGATCGACGTGGAGAAGGTCAAGAAGCAGTATCCCTTCTACGTCAAGTTCAATGCTCCGGCGAACACCTACAAGGGCATGGACAAGGCGGTCGACGTGGTCGCTCTGCAGGCCATTCTCGTCGTCCGCGACGAGATCAACAGCGACCTGGTTTACCAGATGACCAAGTTCCTCTTTGAGAAGGCCGGCGACCTCGGCCATGCCAAGGCGAAGGAGTTCGACGTCAAGAAGGCCGGCGAGGGCGTGACCATTCCGTTCCATCCCGGCGCTGCCAAGTACCTGAAGGAGAAGGGTGTCACTGTCAAGTAGGAAGCGCATGCTTGCAGCAGGGGCGGCGGTCCTGGCCGCCGCCCTGTTGCTTTGGCCTGTGCAGTCCCTGACCGTGCGTCCCGCCCGGGGGCAGGGCTTGCACTGGGCCGCGCCCATTACGGCCGGCGGTGAATTTGTCCTGCGCTGGACACATACCGTTACACGGCGACCCGTAGCAGAGACCTACACGGTTGAGTCCGACGGCCGCATCCGGCTGATGCGGATGGTGTTTGACCAATACGGCCCCAACCTTCCCTCCGCCCCGGAAGCAGGCACTGTCTGGCAGCACGGGCCGGAGGGTATCACTGTCACCGGTTACACCGAGCGCTACGAGCGGCTCAGTCTGGGCGTCGGACCGATCGACCATCGCCTGGCCGTGGGCGGCAGGGAACTGAATCTGGTGACAGGAGTGGGGCCTGATCGGCTGATCCGCATCGCCGTTGAACGGCAGCCCCGGATTCTCCTTTACATTTTGGAGGTGTACCAATGGCGGAGCAGCAGCAGCCGCTCCTGACGCCTGAAGAAGAGCTACTGGCCAAATTGGACCGCGAGTCTGCCTACCGGCGTTTCACGGGCAAATGGGCAGTCGTATTAGCTTTCATGGGTGTCAGCCTCGCCCTGTTCCACGTCTACACGGCAGCATACAGAGCTTTCCCGGCCCAGCTGCAGCGAGCCCCGCACCTGGCAGTGGCCCTTGGCATGATCTTCCTGCTGTATCCCGCCCGCCGCGGGGAGATCAAGGGCCGTGTACCCTGGTACGATATTGCTCTGTCGGTTCTGGGGCTGGGTGCCGGCTTCTACCATGTCTTTTTCTATGAGGCCCTGGTCAACCGGTCAGGCATCAACATCCCAATGGACTACGTCGTGGCATTCATTGGCGTGGCTTTGGTGATTGAGGCAACAAGGCGAGTTGCCGGGTGGCCGATGATCATCGTGGCCGGTTCATTCCTGGCCTATGCCTTGTTCGGTGGCGGGCTCCCCGGCCTGTTCGGCCACCGGGGGTTCTCACTTGAGCGGGTGCTGGAGCATTCATTCCTCGGGCTCGAAGGCGTCATGGGCATTCCCATCGGCGTTTCGGCAACCGTCATCTTCGTCTACCTACTGTTCGCTCAGTTCCTCGAGAAGACCGGCATCCGTCAGTTCTTCATTGACATCGCCATGGCGCTGACGGGCTGGAGCCCCGGCGGACCGGCAAAGGTCGCCGTTATCTCCAGTGCCCTGGAGGGCACCATTTCCGGATCCTCCATCGCCAACACGGCAGGGTCGGGATCCTTTACGATTCCCATGATGAAGAAGATTGGCTACCGGCCGGAGTTTGCGGCAGCCGTTGAGGCGTCGGCCTCCACCGGCGGGCAGATCATGCCGCCGATTATGGGCGCCGCGGCGTTCGTGATGGTGGAGTTCCTGGACATCCCCTACATCGAGATTGCCAAGGCGGCGGCCATTCCGGCTCTGCTGTATTTCACGGGCGTCTTCATCACGGTGCACTTCGAGGCGCTGCGCACCGGCCTGAAGGGTCTGCCCCGGGCAAACCTGCCCCGCCTGCGGGATGTCATCGTGAAGCAGGGCTACCTGATCGTCCCCCTGATTCTGATTTTCTACCTGATGGATGCGGGCTTCAGCCCGTCCAAGGCCGCTGTGTTTGCGATGGCCCTGTCCTGGGTCTTCGGTCTGCTTAAGAAGGAGACCCGCATGGGTCCCATGGCTATTCTGAAGACCTTTGAAGACGCGGCCCGCGCGGCCCTCCCCGTGATCGCCGCCTGTGCGACGGCCGGCATCATCGTTGGCGTAGTGACGCTGACGGGCATCGGGCTGAAGTTGTCCTCCAACCTGATCGACATGGCGCAAGGCCAGGTCATCATCGTCCTGCTCTTTACCATGTTTGCTTCGCTCGTGCTGGGCATGGGCATTCCGACGACCGCAAACTACATCGTCCAGGCGACGATGGCGGCGCCGGCGCTGGTCAAGTTGGGCATCGAGCCAATTGCCGCCCACCTGTTCGTTTTCTACTTCGGCATTGTCGCCGACATCACGCCTCCGGTCGCACTGGCCGTGTATACCGGGGCGGCCATCGCAGGTTCCGACCCGTGGAAGACGGGCATCGAGGCCGTGAAGCTGGCTCTGGCTGCTTTCATCGTCCCGTTCATCTTCGTGCTGTCGCCGAGCCTGGTCCTGGTGGGCGCAACGCCCCTGGGAATCCTGCAGATGCTGCTTACGTCGGTGACGGGCATGGTCGCCATCGGATCTGCCGTGTCCGGGTACTGGTCGACCAATCTGCGCTGGTGGGAACGGTTGGCGCTGGCCGCCGGCGGCCTGGGGCTGATCGATCCGGGGCTGCTCACCGACCTCATTGGCGCCGCGGTTGTCGCGGCCGTCTTCCTCAGCCAGTATTTGCGTAAGCGGAAGGCAGGGTCAGACCTGGCTGCATAAGAGAAACCGCCCGTGGGCCGAGGCCCGCGGGCGGTTCTTTCATGAAAAAGAGAAGGAGTTCTTGCGCCCTTCGCAGTAATAGTCAAATGGTTCACATAAAAAGCGCGGAGGTGCGATCTGGTATGAAGATGACCAAGGCGGAGCTGGTCGCCAAGACGGCCTTGCAGTCAGGGCTGACCAAGAAAAAGGCCGAGCAGGTTGTCAACGCTCTCGTGGAATCGGTCGCAGCCACCTTGAGCCAAGGCGGGAGGGTCACCCTGGTAGGCTTCGGGACCTTCGCCGTCGCCCGTCGCGCTGAGCGGACCGGGCGGAACCCCAGGACCGGCCAGGCGATGAAGATCCCGGCGCATAAGGTGCCCATCTTCCGTCCGGGTAAGGAACTCAAGGACAAGGTCGAATAAAACAGAGAATTAGCCGCGGAGGACGCGGAGGACACGGAGGACGCGGAATGAAACATTAAAAGATGTTTTTCCGTGTTTTCATCCCGTGTCTTCCGTGTTCTCCGTGGCTGTTTTCATTGCCCCTTAGCCCAACGATTTCAGCAGGTTCGCCATTTCAATCGCCGTCACAGCCGCCTCGAAGCCCTTATTGCCGGCCTTGGTGCCGGCCCGTTCGATGGCCTGCTCAATGGAGTCAGTGGTCAGGATGCCGAAGGCGATGGGTGTGCCCGTGTCGAGCATCGCGTGAGCCACGCCCTTGCTGGCTTCGGCGGCTACGTAGTCGAAGTGGGGGGTGGAGCCCCGGATGATGGCGCCGAGGCAGATGACGGCATCGTATCTGCCGCCCGTGGCCAGCATCTTGGCGGCCAGGGGCACCTCGAAGGCCCCGGGCACCCATGCGATGTCAACCTGGGCTTCGTCACCGCCGTGGCGGCGGATGGCGTCCTGGGCGCCCGACAGCAGCTTACCCGTAATGAACTCGTTGAAGCGGCTGACGACAAGGGCGAAACGGAGTCCCGCCGCGTTCAAATGACCTTCAAAGACTTTACCCACGAAGTAATCCCTCCAAGTTACGCCGCCCGGCCGGAGACGCGGCCCAGAATGAAGGGCTCGAGACGGCGGTAGAAGACCAGGCTGATGGTGCAGGAAGCGAAGCCCTTGAACAGGTTGAACGGGGTGTTGGCAAGCGCACCGGCCCAGGCCCCGGCGCCCTCCACGCCATAGGCCGGGAAGACGACCAGGGCGTTGACCGGAATGATCAACAGGGCCATGATCAGCGTGGCAGCCACCACCGACACCAGACCCCAGGCGACATGCCGGTTGCGCTGCGGGTCGACCATATGATGGACGACGCTTACGGCGACCACCAGGGTTGCCCCGGCGAGGAAGTTGGCCATGACACCGACCAGCCCCGCGCTGCTGAGGCCGGTCCCGAAGATCATGAACAGGAGCGCCTTCACGGTCTGCACAATGAGTCCGGCCACGGGCCCGAGCACATAGGCGCCGATTAACGCGGGGATATCCCCGAAGTCATAGCGCAGGTAATCGGGGAAGGGCGGCACATAGACCTGGCCGAACGTGACCAGAACGAACGCCAGGGCCGACAGCATTCCGAGCCAGACAATCCGGTGCAGCTTCTCGTTACGCATAGCTTTCCGCAATCTCCTTTTGCTCTCTCTACTCTTGCCCGAGCATGTGCCCGAGCTTCTCTTTCTTGGTTTCGAGGTATTTCCGGTTCTCTTCGTTCGGGGCCATCTCGATGGTGATCCGGTCGACGATATCGAGGCCGTACCCCTGCAGGCTGAACTGCTTGCGGGGGTTATTTGTCAGCAGCCTTAGCTGCTTGATGCCCAACTGGCGCAGAATCTGGGCGCCCGTGCCGTAGTCGCGGGCGTCGGGGGCGAAGCCGAGGGCGACGTTGGCCTGTACCGTGTCGGCGCCCTGATCCTGCAGGGCATAAGCCCGCAGCTTGTTCGCCAGCCCGATGCCCCGGCCTTCCTGCCGCATGTACAGCAGCACGCCCCGGCCTTCCCGGGCGATCCGGCTCATGGCGGCCGCAAACTGCTCGCCGCAGTCGCAGCGGAGGGAGTGGAAGACGTCGCCGGTCAGGCATTCGGAGTGGACCCGGCAGAGCACGGGCTCGCCGTCGTCGATTGTGCCCATGACCAGTGCGACGTGTGTCAGGCCCGTCAGCTTCTCCTCGAACGCCTGGGCCGTAAAGAAGCCGAACTTGGTGGGCATGCGCACGGGCGGGAGGGCGTCGACCAGAGACTCCGTATCCAGGCGGTAGCGAATCAGCTCCGCGATGGTGATGATCCTCAGCCCGTGCTGGGCCGCGAACTCCATCAGCTCGGGCACCCGGGCCATGGTGCCGTCTTCGTTCATGATTTCGCAGATGACCCCGGCGGGGTAGAGCCCTGCCATACGGGCGAGGTCCACGGCGGCTTCCGTATGGCCCGGGCGCCGCAGCACGCCGCCGGGTTTGGCTTTCAGGGGGAAGATGTGGCCCGGGCGGACCAGGTCCGTCGGTTTGGTGGCCGGATCGAGCACGGTCTGAATGGTCAGGGCCCGCTCGAAGGCAGAGATGCCCGTGGTGATGTTGTGCTTCGCATCGATGGAGACGGTGAAGGCTGTACCCATGTGGTCGCCGCCCTGATCCACCATGTCCGGGATGTGCAGTTCGCACAGCCGCTCGCCGGTCATGGGCAGGCAGATCAGCCCGCGCCCGAACCGGGCCATGAAGTTGATCGCCTCCGGGGTCACTTTCTCGGCGGCCATGAGCAGGTCGCCTTCGTTCTCCCGGTGCTCGTCGTCCACGACGATCACCATGCGGCCGGCCTGGATCTCCGCCAGCGCTTCGGGAATGGTGCTGAATCGTGTCATGTTCTTTACCCCCACCTTGTCAAAACCCATGCTCCCGTAAGAACTCAGCTGTAATGCCTTTTTTCGCAGGCTGGGCGTGGGCGCCGAGCAGACGCTCCACATATTTGGCTAGAATATCGACTTCAAGATTGACCGTGTCGCCCGGCTTGCGGCTGCCCATGGTCGTGTGGCCAACGGAGTGCGGAATCAACGATACGGTGAAGCGGTCCGGCCCCACATCCACCACCGTCAGCGAAATGCCGTCGATGGCGACTGACCCCTTGGGCACCAGGTAACGCAGGACTTCGGGCGGGGCGCCCACCGTCACGACGATGGCGATCTCATGCCGGTCCATGCCCAGCACGGTGCCCGTGCCGTCCACATGCCCCTGGACGATGTGGCCTCCGAACCGGCCGCCCAGGGCCATGGTCCGCTCCAGGTTGACCGGGGCGCCCGGGGAGAGGTCCTTCAAGTTGGTCTTTTCGAAGGTCTCGGGCATCACGTCGGCCGTAAAGGAGTCGCCGTCGAAGCAGACGACCGTCAGGCAGACGCCGTTGACCGCGATGGAATCGCCGATGTGGATCCCTTCGAGCACCTTATTCGCCGCCACCGTCAGGTGGAGGCTGCGCCCTGCCCGGCGCACGGACCGCACGGCGCCCGTCTCCTCAACTAATCCGGTGAACAAGCTCTCATCACCTCGGTTTCAGGTCGCCTTCCACCAGCACGTCGCAGCCGATGACCGTCGTTTTGGCGAGGGAGGCCTGCCAGGCTTCGGCCATGGCCATCAGGCCGGGGCCAGCCACGGGGCCGGGGGCGCCGGCGCCGCCGACGAGTTTGGGGGCGGTGTAGACCATGAGGTAGTCTGCGAGGCGATGCGCGAGGAAGGACCAGTGAACCCGGCCGCCGCCTTCGACCAGTAGGCTTGTGATGCCCCGCCGGCCCAGATCGTCCAGCAGGGGCTCCAGTTCGAGGCCGTGGGCCCGCTCGGGCAGCTCCAGCGTTTCGGCGCCCGCCTTCTGCAGCGCCTGGAGCTTGAGAATGGAAGCCTGGGGACCGTGGGCAATCAGCGTCTTGTTCGGCCGGGGCCGCTCCTGCAGTTCAGGGGACAGGAGCCGCGCTTCCAGGCTCATGCGGGCCATGGAATCCAGCACGATGCGAAGGGGGTCTTTGGGCTGCCATTCGGGGTCGGGGCCCGGGTCGATGCTGCCCGCCCACCCCGGCAGGGCGCCCGGGCCCGCGGGGCGGGCCGTCAGTTCCGGGTCGTCGCGACGGGCGGTGGTTTCGCCCACCAAAATCGCATCCACCTGGTCACGAATCTGGTGCAGATGCGCCCGGGCCTCGTCGCTGGTCACCCAGCGGCTGTCGCCGCTCGCGCAGGCAATCTTCCCGTCGAGCGTCATCGCCCACTTCAGAACCACCATGGGCCGCCCCGTGGCCTTCCACGTGAGCCACGCCCGGTTGAGCTGACGGGCTTCTTCTTCCATCAAGCCGGCTTCGGCTTCAATGCCGGCGGCCCGGAGAATTCCGATGCCCCGGCCGGCAACCCGCGGGTCGGGGTCGACCATCGCCACGACGACCCGGGAGACTCCGGCCTCCGCCAGGGCGTTGGCACAGGGCGGAGTCAGCCCTACGTGGGCGCAGGGCTCCAGCGTTACGTAGGCCGTGGCGCCGCGGGCCATTTCGCCCGCCTGCCGCAGGGCGTGCGTTTCGGCGTGGGGCTCTCCGCGCTTGCGGTGATACCCGGTGCCGACCACGCGCCCGTTACCCACCAGGACACAGCCCACCATGGGGTTGGAGTGGGTCCGTCCCCGCCCCATGGCGGCCAGGCGGAGCGCCTGCTGCATAAACAACCTGTCGGCGGAACTGAAGGACATGCAAAAACACCCCCGGAGGCGAGGCCTCCGGGGGTGTGGTTCATGCACAAGCAGAGCCGGCGCGGACGCTGCCCTGCCCGGCGGCCCGGCCGCGCGTGCCGGAAAACCGCCCGGCGGACATGCCGCGGGCTGAAACCCATGCCTTCTCCCATCCGGACTGTACCGTCGGCCCCGGATTCTCACCGGCGTCTGCACCCGAAAAGCTTGCGCTTCGCAGGGCTTGCGGCGCTCGTGCCGCTCTGAAACGAGTTCAAAGCGACCATCACCGCCGGTCGGGAATTTCACCCAACCCCGAAGGCTCACTATGCTTTTTTTCTTCATGAGAAATGGTATCACATTCACAAGGCTCATGACAACTAGAGTTTCTGCCTGATATACGAAAGGAGACCATACCGTACGGAAGCGAAACCTATATTGACGAAATCAAAGCCCGGGGAGGGATCAGCATGGAGTTGACGTTCCGTCCGGTCACCGCCGAGCTTTGGGACGACTTTGAGAAGCTGTTCGGCAAGAACGGCGCCTGCGGCGGCTGCTGGTGCATGAGCTGGCGCCAGAGCCGGAAGGAGTACGCGCTTTTCCACGGGGAAGCGAACAAGCTGGCCATGAAGCAGATTGTTGAGAGTGGCGAGGTGCCGGGCCTGTTGGCCTACGACGGTACCGAGCCGGTCGCCTGGTGCTCGGTGGCGCCCCGGTCCACCTTTCCTCGGCTTGAGGCGTCCCGCTGGGTCAAGCTGGTTGACAAGCGGCCCGTCTGGTCTGTAGTCTGCTTCTTTGTCGCCAAGAAATACCGGAAGCAGGGCATGACCGTGGCGCTGCTGAACGCCAGTGCCGACTATGTCCGGCAGCAGGGCGGGGAGGTCCTGGAGGGCTACCCGGCCGTGCCGTCGGGTGAGCAGCCCCCGGCGTTCCTGTGGAACGGCATATACAACGCCTTCCTGAAGGCCGGGTTTGCGGAAGTCGCCCGCTCGGCACCGACCAGGGCCATTGTGCGCCGGATTCTTGCGTAAGCCGAAAGACTTATGCCAAGAGTTATTAATATTGCTGACAGTCACGTCTCTCCGCTATACTGACGGCGTAGACAATAGCAGTGAGCCGCAACATCGGGAGGGACTCTGTGGATGCGGATCTTGCGCAGACTCTGGCGCTACTACCGGCCCGGCTGGCACCTCGTCGTCCTTAGTTTCCTGCAGATTGCCCTGGCCAGCTTTCTGGGCGTACTGTCGCCCCGGATTATCGGTTGGATGGTCGATACCGTCCTGACGGCCGGCGAGTGGCACTGGCTGATACCCGGCTCGGCGGCCGTTGTGGCCCTGGCTCTGGTCCAGGGCGTGATTCGCTATGGGCAGCGCTACACCATGGAACTGGTCTCCCAGCGGGTGATCTTCGAGATTCGCAGTGACCTTTATCAGAAGCTGCAGACCCTGTCGTTCGGTTTTTACGACAAGGCCCAGACCGGGGAACTGATGAGCCGCGTCACGGCCGATGTGGAGGCGGTCCGTATGGCCGCCGGCATGGGCATCGTCAACGGCACCATGCACCTGGTGACCGTGTTCGGCATTCTCATCTCCATGCTGGGGATGGACTGGCGCCTCGCACTGGTTTCGCTCTCTTTTCTGCCGCTGCTGGTCCTGGCCCTGCGGCATTTCGCGGGCCTTTCCCAAAAGGCGTGGAAGGATGTGCAGGTGCGCACTGCCAGCCTGTCGGCGGCGATTGCCGAGAACCTGGGGGGCGTCCGGGTCATCCGGGCCTTCGCCCGGGAAGAGGACGAAATCGCCAAATTTCGGGTGGAGAACAACCGGTTCCAGGAGTCGAACCTGGCGGCGGTGCGCCTGATGTCGTTCTGGAGCAACCTGATGAACTTCCTGGCCGCCCTGGGCGGCGTGGCCGTGCTCTGGTACGGCGGGCGCCGGGTGATGGAGGGCCATATCTCCGTTGGCATGCTGATCGCATTTAACGCCTATGTCGCGAACCTGCTCAACCCGATCCGGATGATCGGCAACATCGTGGGGCAGTTTACCCGGGCGGGCGCCGGCCTGGCCCGCATTTTTGACCTGATGGACACCCGGAGCGACGTGGCCGACAGACCGGGGGCGACGGTTCTGGGGCGCGTCCGGGGGGAAGTCGTGTTTGACCACGTCAGCTTCAGCTACCAGGGCGGCGAAGCGGTGCTGGATGACATCACCCTGCATGTCAAACCGGGGATGCGGGTTGCGATCCTTGGCATGACGGGGTCGGGTAAGTCGTCGTTGATCAACCTGGTGCCCCGCTTCTACGACCCCACGGGCGGTCGCGTCCTGGTGGACGGCACCGACATCCGGGATGTCACCCTGGAAAGCCTACGGCACAACATCGGCATCGTTTTGCAGGAGACGTTTCTGTTCTCAACGACCCTCAGGGAGAACATCGCCTACGGCAAACCCCATGCCACCATGGCGGAGATCATCGCTGCAGCCAAAGCCGCCCAGATCCATGAGTTCATCGACAGCCTGCCCGACAAGTACGAAACGGTGGTCGGCGAGCGCGGCGTGGGGCTTTCGGGCGGCCAGAAGCAGCGCATTGCCATCGCACGGGCGCTGCTGGTCGATACCCCGGTCCTCATTCTTGACGAGTCGACCAGCGCCGTCGACATTCAGACCGAGCGCCTGATTCAGGCCGCGATGGATCGCGTCATGCAAGACCGGACTTCGTTTGTCATCGCCTCCCGCCTCACCACGGTGATGAACGCCGACCTCGTGGTGGTGCTGGAGCACGGCCGCATCGCGGAATTGGGCCGCCATGCCGATCTGATTGAGAAGGAAGGTCTGTATAAGACCATCTACGAACTGCAGCTGAAGCCGGCGGGCGAGGATAAGGGGGTGGCCGTATGATGGGCGCCTGGGGCAGAGGCGGTCCGGGGCAGTTCCGCCTGGACCAGTACGACGTGGCCCTCGCCAAGGTTGACCCCCGGCTCTACCGGCGTCTGCTCGCCTTCGTCCGGCCGCATCGTGGCAGGCTGCTGGCGGGCGTCGCCCTGATGGCCTTCACTGCGATTTCCGGCATGGTGGGCCCCTATCTGGTGCAGGTGGCGATTGACGGCTTCATCAAGCGCCGGGATGCCGCAGGGCTCAACTGGATCGCCCTGGCCTTCCTGGCGACTGCGTTTCTCAACTGGTGGTCCAGCTTCGGGCAGACTTACATCGTCTCCTGGGTAGGCCAGACCATCATATACGACATGCGGGACCGGATGTTCCGGCATCTGCAGAAGCTGAACTTCCGCTTCTACGACACCATGGCCACCGGCCGGATCATGTCCCGGCTGATGTCGGACGTCGATGCTATCAACCAACTGGTCTCTTCCGGCCTGGTCAGCATCTTCGCTGATTCGATGGTGCTGCTGACCATTACCATTACGATGCTGAAGATGAACTGGCGGCTGGCGTTGATCAGCTTCATCACCATTCCCGTCCTGCTGCTGGTCCTGCGCTGGTTCACCAGCCGGATGCGCAAGGCTTTCATGGCGCAGCGGCGCAAGGCGGCGGACCTGAACGCCAATCTGGCGGAGTCGATCTCCGGGGTGCGGGTGACGCAATCCTTCACCCGAGAAGACAAGAACCAGGACGAGTTCAACCAGATCAACGAACAGAACCGGCAGGCGAACATGGAGGCCATATCCGTCTGGGCGATGTTCTTCCCCTCGATTGAAGTGGTCTCCGCCCTGGGCGTCACGCTGGTGCTCTGGTACAGCGGCACGCTGATCCGGGGCGGCGCCCCGGATGTGACCGTCGGTCAGGTAACGGCGTTCATCCTCTACCTGAACCGGTTCTTTATGCCGGTGCGAGACCTGAGCCAGGTCTATAACGTGCTGCAGGCCGCCATCGTGTCGGCCGAGCGGGTGTTCGAGGTGCTGGACCAGGTGCCGGAAGTCCAGGACGCCCCGGACGCGCAGCCGATGCTCCGGGTTGCCGGCGAAGTGGTCTTCGAGGACGTCACCTTTGGGTACGACGCCGACAAGCCGGTCCTCAAGGGCGTCAACCTGCGCGCCGAGCCGGGCGAGACCATCGCACTGGTCGGACCGACCGGCGCCGGCAAGTCGAGCATCATCAACCTTCTCGCCCGGTTCTACGACGTGCAGGGCGGGCGGGTGCTGGTCGACGGCATCGACGTGCGTTCCGTCACCCAGAACTCCTGGCGTTCGCAACTGGGGGTTGTGCTGCAGGATACGTTCCTGTTCAGCGGGACGGTGCGCGACAACATCCGGTACGGGCGCCCCACTGCCACCGATGCGGAGGTGGAGGCCGCCGCCAGGGCCGTCGGGGCTGACGAGTTCATCTGCCGCATGGCGAAGGGGTACGACACGCCAGTCAACGAGCGCGGATCCAAGCTCTCCGTGGGGCAGCGGCAGTTGATCGCGTTCGCCCGCGCACTCTGCGCTGACCCGGCCCTGTTGATTCTGGATGAGGCTACGTCGAACATCGACACCTACACGGAGGCCCTGATTCAGCAGGCGCTCAAGACGTTGCTCAAGGGCCGGACCTCCTTTGTCATCGCCCACCGGCTCTCGACGATTCGCAGCGCCGACCGCATCTATTATGTTGATGAGGGGACGGTGGCCGAGCAAGGAACCCACGAGGAACTACTTGCCCTGGGCGGGCGGTATGCCGAACTCTATCTGGGGCAGTTCAAGGCGCTGGAAGAGCAGGCAGGATAGTTAACTGGCAGGTAAAACGATGTACGGGAGAAGGATTGAACAGGCGACGCACGAACTTTTACCCCAAACGTCCTGGGACGATGGTCCCGGTTATGAGAATGGGGTGGAGTGCATGCGTCGCCTTTTTCCGGCAGTGGTGGCCCTGGTCATGCTTCTGGCACTGGTGCCCGTCGCGGCCGCCGATGACCCTTTCCTTACCCTGGGATTCCTGCCTCCGACCAGCCTCAGAGCCACTACTTTCATTCGCGGCACCGCTCCGGCCGGCATGACCGTCGCCATTTCGATCAACGGCCAGCTGCGCGCCCGCATCATCGCCGGTCCGAGCATGTCAACTTACAAGCAGCTGGTGAGGCTTGATCCGGGGGATAACCGGATCGTCGTGACGCTCGAAGGTACCGAACTCCGGGCGGAAAAGAGCACGCACCTGCCCGTCAAGTCCTTCTCCGACCTCGAGGGACACTGGGCTAAGTACGACGCGGAATATCTGGCGACGATTGAAGTCGTCAATGGCATTGGCGAGGGCCTGTTCGGGCCCGACCTGCAGCTGACCAGGGCCCAGTTTGCCAAGCTGGTTGTGCTGGGCTTGAACCTGGAGCCGGCCGGGGCGCCCAACCTGACTTTCACCGACAGCGCCGCGATTGCCGAGTGGGCTCGGGGGTACGTGGCAACCGCTGTCGAAATGGGCCTGATCCGCGGCTTTGATGATGGCAGCTTCCGCCCGGATGACCCGGTCTCCCGGGTGCAGGTGGCGGTGGTCGCGGCCCGGGGCCTGCGGTACAAGGAAGTTCTGGGCGAGAACGGCCGGGGCCGGCGCTTCCGGGACGAGGAGCGAATTCCCGCCTGGGCCAGGGCGGACGTGGAGTTAACGGCAGCCGCCGGCGTGATTGAGGAGTTCTGGGGGGAGGATTTCGATGCCGACACCCCCGCGACCCGGGCCCTCGCTGCGGCCGTGGTGCGGCGCCTGTACACGGCGAGATGATCTTGGCCCCCTGAGCGATGAATACCCCGCGCCGCGGGGGCGGAGCGGGTCATCCTCCTGGGCTGCCTGATTTAGGTGACTACCCTGGCCGTATCCCGCCCTTCGGCAGAATCTAGTAACACCTGGGTTCAAGATACGAAAACCGCCTGCATGAGCTATTCATTTGCTCAGGTGGGCGGTTTGCTTCGCTCAGCCGGGATGGCGTGGTCGGATTGCAAAACACAAAACCTGCCTGCATGAGCCACTCAACAGCTCATTCAGGCAGGTTCGTCGAGCTGTGTCCGCTTCGACAATCGTAATCACAAAGGAAAGTCCTTGGCATCCGTTGGCAAGCTCCGGACCTTCTCTAGATAGGCAGTGACATCCAGATCGGCCTGCTCAGGGTAGTTCAGCCCGAGGCTTTCGGCAACTGATCTTGCGACGCGCCGTACTAAGCCTGCCATGGCAAAAAGGGCAGCCCAATTCTCTTCAATGCCCGCTCCGGCGTATGTATGCTCCAGTTCTGCCCATGTGTCGGTGTCAAGGATTCGTTTCAGACCTCTTCCCTTGACACCGGGCCGAACTGACCAGTTGTGTTGAACCTCTGCATACCACTCCAGAAGCGGTAGCACGTGGTGAAAGCGGAGGAAGTAGTCGAGCATGTACTTTGCCATGTACAGATCGTCCCGCCACAGGTTCTTGGCAACGTAGGTCGAGTCCCACCAGAACTCCCGTACTAGCGCCTCGTAAGTTTCCTGAGAGGGCGGAGTCGGAATATAGGCGCGATAAGTCGGCGCTGGCAAACCGTTGGTCAGCCCGTCCTTATCGAGCAGCACCATATACCCGATGTCCAGGTAGTCGGGTGGTGTCGAACTCTCTTTCAGCGAGAGGAGCAAGGAAACTGGCCACAGACTGAAATCCACTTTGACTCCATCTTCATAGAGGGTAAGCCGAGTGTAGGCAGGATGGCCGGAAAGAACGAACTGGTCGCGAAAGGACGCAATGACCCGTCCGAAGTCAGCCTGCCAGTGCTTGTTTCCCGCCAAGGGGGTCGGGTCGGAGAGAACCAGGACCACATCATAATCAGAGAACAGATCTACGCGGGCCGTTGGGTTCGCCCGGGAACTTGTCAACATCACAGCACGTACGTCTTCGCGGGCTTCGGCCCAGGCCCGGAAGCGTGCGATCATCTCTGAGGCGGTTCTCACGATATGCTCCTCCCATCAGGCCGAATCAGGCAACGTAACGTTGGCGTTTCTGTGTCCACCGATATATACCCTCCCGCATCTACGGTAAGGACCCAAGATCGGCAGAAATGAGAGCATAGACACGCTCATCCCCCGGCCCGGGCGCCTAACTGCAAAGGCCATGCGGGTCAGCAGCTGAATGGCCTCCGTGACACACCTCTTTCCCTGCTCCGAGACTCGGATCCAAGTTTCGAGCTCAAAGACCCGCCGGTCCCAGCCGGCGCGGCACCGGAATTAGAATCGGTGACGCGACCACCACATCCATCCCCCCAAGAAAAGGTCCATGGTAAGAAGATTTCGCCTTGCATACTAGCAGTCATGCTCTGCAAGGTCAATGGTTGTGCTATAACTGTGTTAAACCAAACAGCAAGGGGGATCACCCGTTGGCGAAGTTCACCGTGGCACCCGACCTTTTTTCCTTATTTCCCGACCTTTGTTTTGGCGTGGTCGTCGCAGAGGGTGTCGATAACCGCGGCTCGGAGCCCGCCATCACGGAGCTGCTGCAGGCCCGGGCACAGGCGCTGGCCGGAGAACTGGCCGGCACCGACGTGCGTGAGCATCCGCACGTGGCCGTCTGGCGCAGCGCGTTCACGAAACTGGGCAGCAACCCCAACAAGTACCCCAGCTCCATTGAAGCTCTGGCGAAGCGGATTGCCAAGAAGCCGGAACTGCCGTCGATCAACAAGGTGGTGGATCTGGTCAATGCCGTTTCAGTCACCTACGTGCTGCCCATGGGCGCCCACGACCTCGACGTGCTGCCCGGCGACATCGAAGTGCGTCTTGCCAGTCCGGGGGACATCTTCATTCCCTTTGGCGCCACCGAGCCCGAACCCCTCGATGATGGCGAAGTCGTCTACGCGACCGGAAACCAGATCCGCACGCGCAAGTGGGTCTGGCGCCAGGGCGAAAAGGCCAAAGTCGTTCCCGAATCGAACCGCTTCTTCTTCCCGATCGATGCATTCTACGGCGTGACCGGCAAGGCGGCACAGGCGGCGCAGAAGGAGCTCGCGGCCGGCTTGGAGCGGTTCTTTGGCTGCACCCCCCGTACGTACTGGGTCGATAAGGATCGCCCCAGTGTCGATCTCGATCGGTAAAGGCAAAAACGCGCGAACATGCAAGACCAGTGCGGGAGAACGGACTGGTCTAGCTGTCCATACCCAGACAAATCGACAGCCCTGCTGCTCAGCAAGCAACAGGGCCGTTTTGCTCACTTGAGTTTCTGTACGGGTCGGACCACATCGAACATGTTGATCGCAAAAAACGCGAGGCCGATGACCTGCAGCGTGGCACCGGTAGGAACGATCCACGGCGCCAGCCCCCGGACCAGAAACCCGGTGACCAGGAGGGCCGTGCCCGCCTGGCAGAACCAGAAATTCGCCCAGGCCATCCACATGCGCCGGACGGGATTGCCGGAGAAGCGGGGAAAAATGTGGTAGGCGACGCCCATGATCATCATGAGCGTAAAGCCGAGCAGGTTCGAGTGAGCGTGGGCGATGGTCGGCTGCCCGCGGAGGACTTCGGCCATCCACGCGTACCCGCCCGGTATGGCCATGATCAGCCCGAAGGTGATGCCAATGAGAAGGTAGACGACGCTTGTCCGGATGAAGCCCACCGACAGGTTGGACATGACTCCCGTTAGCCTCCCTTTACCACCGGCTCCAGGGCGGCGATCACTTTATCGAGCGCAATGCCCTTTTTCGCAGCAGCGGGGCCGACCTCTTCCCAGCCGCCGCAGCAGGTGTCGAATCCGAGGTCCGTCAGGATCTTCAGGGCGCCGGGAAACGTCTCGATGATCTGGTTCAGCGTCACGTTCGGCTTGATCTCCATGAGAACATCAACTCCTTATGGCCGCATTGTCCCACGCTGCCCCCGGCAGCGATGTGATGCGCATCACGACGACCTTGTGCGAAGAAACGGTGGTGGCCACGGGCAGGGCGGCTTGTCCGCCATGACGTGGCGCACAGCATATCACATGGCAAGGGGGGGCGGTACGGGGGGAGACGGGAGTCCCCCCTGCACTTTGATCGACGCTGCACACAGGGCTTGTCATGCCTGGACCCTGACAAGCATACCTTTCCCCGGAAAGGGGGAAGTTGCGCGATGAGCCGTAGGGAATCGCTGGCCCGCGGGGCTGCGGCACTGGCCGTCGCCGGTCTGGTCATCAAAGTATCGAATCTGCTGGTGCGTGTCCCCCTGACCCGCGCAATGACGGCCGAAGGGCTCGGCATCTACCAGATGGCACTGCCGGCCTTCTATGCGCTCTATCACATCGCGGCCGGCGGGGTCCCGGTGGCCGTGCAGAACCTGGTGGCGGAGTATACGACCAAGGGGCGCCGAGCCGTGGCTGAACAGGTGCTCTCCATGGCACTGACCTACTCGGTGCTGGCCGGCGGTGCCGCCACGCTCCTGCTGCTGACCGGGGCGCCCCTGCTCGCCCAGATGCTCGGGGAACGGCGGGCAGCCTGGTCGCTGGTGGCCGTTGCGCCTGCGGTTGTCCTCTTCGCGACAGATGCGATTTACCGGAACTATTTGCAGGGCCGGAAGCTGATGACGCCCAGTGCCACGGCCAGCGTGCTGGAACAAGGCACCAAAGTGGCAGTGACGCTGCTCGCGGCTTTTGCGCTAATCCGGCACGGCAAGGCTGCGGCGGCCGCCGGTGCCGCCCTGGGCATCACGGCGGGTGCTGTTATTTCCCTATTATACATGTTCTACATCTACCAGCGCATCCGTCATGAGGACGGACCTCTGACCGACGGCCTGGAATCGCGCTCGCTCCTGGCCCGGCGGATGCTGAAACTGGCCTGGCCCGTGACCCTCGGCAGCGTCTTCATGCCCGTCCTGAGCCTGATGGACGTCGGCATTATCCAACGGGGCTTTCTGAAGGCCGGGTTCCTGCAGGATCAGGCCACGGCCATGTACGGATACTACTCGGGCATTGCCGTGCAGGTTACCTGGTTTCCCTTCGTGCTGACCAACGCCCTGGCTAACGCCATGATTCCCGTTCTGGCCGGGGCCAAGGCACGCAAGGACCACCAGGCGGTGGTGGACCGGGTGTTGCTGGGCCTGCGCGCCACGGGCCTCATCTGCCTGCCCGTGGCCTTTGCAGTGGCTGTGCTGGCTGCTCCGATCGCAGGATTGTTCGGCGAGCCGAGGGCCGCCGTGCCGCTCATGTACATGGCCCCCGTAGCCTATCTGGGCCCCCTCGCCTGGCTGATGACGGCCCAGCTGCAGGCTCTGGGCCGCACCGGCCCGCCCATGCGGAACTTCGCCATCGCCATGGTGATCAAGCTGTCGCTGGACGCCCTGCTGGCGCCCGTCCGGGGTGTGGACATCAAGGGTGTGGCCCTTGCCAGCATGACGATGTTCCTGATCTGGTGCTGGATGAACGCCCGGACGCTGGAAGACGAGATTCAGGAGCGGCTCCCCTGGGTCCGGCTGCTGCAGGGTCCGCTCCTGGCGTCAGTCGCCATGGGCGGCGCCCTGTTTGGCCTGGCGGCCGCCGGGCTCTTGCCCCGGGCCAACTGGGCGACGGTCTCCCTGGCCGTGGGGCTGGCGCCCCTCCTGTACCTGGCCATCCTGCTCGGCACCCGGGCGGTCACCTGGGCCGAACTCAAGGAACTGAGCGGGCCGGTGGGAGCACGGCTCGAGCGCCTGCTGCAGACCATCTGGCCGTTCAACTGAAGTGCCACGCAAAAACCACCCGGTTTGTCAACCGGGTGGTTCCCCCTTCTGCAAAGTTCTTTGGCGGCGAACCGGCGGCCTTTTTTTAAATGGCCTCCGACTTCGGCTCCTCACCGCTGCGGGCGCCGGCTTCGGACTTCAGTTCGCGGTAGAGGCGTTCCATAGCCCGAAGCATGATGGCCCGCTCGTCCGGCGACCAGATTTTGGCGATCTCCGCCATTTCCTTCGCCAGCTCCTTCTTGATCTCCCAAACCTTTGCGCCCTTGTCCGTCAGGCGGATGTTGACAACGCGCCGGTCTTCGGTGCTGCGCTCGCGCACGAGCCACCCGTCGCGCTCAAGCCGGTCCGCCACCCCCGTGAGATTCCCCCTGGAGCAGTTGAGCTCGTCCGCCAGACTCCCCAGCGTCGTGGCGTCCCCGTATACCGCTGCCAGCAGCAGCTGGTACTGGGGCATTGTGAGACCGTACTTACGGTTGAGGAACCTATGGCACCGCTTTTCCACCAGGTCGGCGATGGTCTGTAGCATTGGCAGGACGTTTTCGGGAGTGAACTTATCAACCTGATTCATTTGTGCCTGCTGTTCCAAGCATGGTCACCTTCCTTTCACCTGTTTGGAACGGGCTCGGCCCTTTGAAGGGAGGGGGCCAGCCCTCCAAGTCTTACTGGAATTATCCCATAAAACCCAAATATTGTCAAATGGATTGGCAGAAAAAGGGGTAAATTATTCGAGATGACCGAATCAGGAAACGCTACCCACTCTGCCGCCCTCCATATTGTCTCCGTGTACCGTTTACTTATGCCTATATGCTAGGCAAAAGAAGGGCATGCCATACACCTTACACAAGATTTCTTCCGAACTTGTGGATCAATCGAAGGGCTCATGATAGAATCATCCGCAATACCCGCATTCAAAGGGGGCGCCCGCGATGACGGTGGTAGCGTTTCAGGGTGAACATGGCGCCTATGGCGAAGAGGCGATTTGGCGTCATTTCGGCCGGGCGGTGGAATCACTGCCCTGTAAGAGCTTTGCGGATACGTTCGCAGCCGTGGACTCGGGACAGGCCGATTTCGGCGTAGTGCCGGTGGAGAACTCGCAGGCCGGCAGCATCAACGACGTGTACGACTTGTTGCGCAGCCACGACCTGAATCTGGTGGGAGAGGTCTGCCACCCCGTCGATCACTGCCTCATGGCGCTGCCGGGGCAGGAACTGGGGGAGATTCACCGCATTATCTCCCACCCGCAGGCGCTGGCACAGACGGATGCCTATCTGCGCCAGCTGGGCGTGGAGATTGTGGCCACGTACGACACGGCGGGCAGCGCCAAGATGATCCGTGAGCAGGGACTGCGCGGGGTGGCGGCCGTGGCCGGTGCCGGGGCAGCCGAGCGTTACGGCCTGACGGTCCTGGCCCGGTCAATCCAGACCATCAAGGAGAATGTGACCAGGTTTGTGGTACTGAGCCGGCAGCCCGGGCACCGTCCCGCAGCGCCCGCCAAGACCATGCTCGTCCTGGGCACCGCACACCAGCCCGGGGCGCTGTACCGGGCCCTGGGCGCCCTGGCCCGGCGCAACATCAATCTGCTGAAGTTGGAGTCCCGGCCGTCGCGCAGCCGCCCGTGGGAGTACGTGTTCTACCTCGACTTCGAAGGCGATCAGGCCGAACCCGCAGTGGCGGAAGCCCTGGCCGAACTGCGGGAGCACACGGCGTTCTGCAAGGTCCTGGGTTCCTTCCCGCGGGACCTGTAACGCGGGGGCGCAACAAACCGGAAAGATATGTATCGAACAATATGATAAGTTTTGACGTTGCAGGTAGTAAATACTCTGCAACGGAGGTGGTAGTGCTGGCTCAATTGCTCACTACCACCCGCAGGACCAGCGACCATGCACGCAGGGCCGCTGGTATTGCTATGGTCGCTGCAGCCGGCGCCACCGCCTGCGTCGCGCTGATGATCTATTACACGGGCCTGGGACGCCTGGCGGCGGCAGCCGCCGCCACAGGCCTGGTTGTGCTGGGCATGGTCAAGCTGTTGGAGAGCAGCCGGTTCCGTGAGCGCGAGAACGCTGAGCAGCGGCTCATCCGGGGATTGGCGGAGCGCCTGCCGCAGCACTGGTACGTCCTCGGCGACCTGATGCTGGAGCCGTCGTGGCTGGAGCCTGTCAACGTGTGGGCCGCCGTCATCGGTCCCGGCGGCGTGGCAGTCGTGCAGCCGTGCGCCGAAACCGGCGAGCTGACGCCCCGCGGCCACGTGTGGACCGTGGAGCGCGGCGAGCGGGTCCGCACCATTCCCTCCCCGGCTGCAGAAGCCTGGACTGCCGCCGAGGCCTTGCGGGAAGTCCTTGGGTCCGAGGAGATCCCTATTGTGCCCGTGGTGGCACTCACCAACATGAACGCGATTTTCCACCGCGCGGAAAGCGGCGCGCAGGTGGTCGGCGAACCACATCTTGCGGACGGGCTGCAGCGCCATCTGACCGGCGGGCGGCAGAACTGGGACACCTTCCAGCTGGCCGCCTACCTGTCGCGCTATCACCGATAGGTATATCAGATATTCCTCATCAGAATATGCTTCATGATAAATTCGCCCTTGACGTGCCCCCATCGTATGCTATAAACTGCACATCAATATACCTAAACTAACACCCCGAAAATCTCCGGATGTGTAGGAATCAGGCTCATATAACTATGCCTTCCAATAGCGATGACGGGACCAGTAGAACGGCAAAGCGGAGGCCCCAAGCGAGCGGCGAACCAGTGCAAGCGCCGCGGCTCCTGCCGGACGAACCTCACCCCGTAGCTGCCGGACTGAAAGCCTCCGGGCAAGTAGGTCAGGGCCGGCCGCCTCAGGCCGTTATCCTCATGAGGCTCCCCTGACGGGAAGCGAAGTAGGGTGGTACCACGACCAACAGTCGTCCCTACCGCAAGGTGACAAGCGCGCAGTCACCTTGCGGTAGGGATTTCCGTTTTTATCGGCAGATGTCATTACGCTCAAGGAGGTGTTGCGGGTGAAACGGATTCTTGCAGTGCTCGTGGAGAATCACCCTGGTGTCCTGACGAGGGTGGCGGCGCTTATTCGGCGCCGAAACTTCAACATTGAGAGTCTGGCAGTGGGTGTGACAGACAACCCGGACATCTCTCGCATTACGCTGGTGGTAGATGGCGACGAGGCGCAGCTGCTGCAGGTTTCCCGGCAGTTGGCCAAACTAATTGAGGTGATTCGGGTCATCGACCTGGAAGCCGGCAATTCAGTGGTACGGGAGCTTGCGCTCGTCAAGGTGTTGGCTGATCCGGACCGGCGGCCTCAAGTTCTCCAGTTGGCGGGGGTCTTCAGGGCGAACGTGCTGGACGTCAGCCCGAGCGCCCTGACCATAGAAGTCACCGGCACCCATGACAAGGTTGAGGCCCTCATCAGCCTGGCCCGTGAGTTCGGCATTCAGGAGATCGTTCGGACGGGCGTGATCGCCCTGCAGCGTGGTGCTGGAGCAGCAATAGGAGAAGAGGAAGAGGAGCGTCAATATGGTGCAGATGTACTACGAATCTGATGCGGATCTCAAGTACCTGGCAGGCAAGAAGATCGCCGTAATTGGTTACGGCAGCCAGGGTCACGCCCACGCCCTCAACCTCAAAGAGAGCGGACTTGACGTGACCGTGGGCCTTCGCCCGGGCAGATCTTCGTGGGAGCGGGCGCAGAAGGCCGGACTGAAAGTGATGACCGTCAGCGAAGCGGCGGCGCACGCCGATGTGATTATGATCCTGATTAACGACGAGAAGCAGGGCGGGGTCTTCGAAGCGGAGATCAAGCCGTACTTGAAGCCGGGCAAGGCGCTGGCTTTCGGCCATGGCTTCGCAGTCCACTTCGGGCAGGTCGTCGCCCCGAAGGATGTCGACGTGTTCATGGTCGCCCCCAAGGGCCCCGGCCACCTGGTGCGGCGCACCTATACCGAAGGCAAGGGCGTTCCCTGCCTGATCGCCGTCCACCAGGACGCCACGGGCAACGCCAAGCAGATCGCACTGGCCTGGGCCAGGGGCATCGGCGGCGCCCGGGCGGGCGTCATCGAGACGACCTTCAAGGAAGAGTGCGAGTCCGACCTGTTCGGTGAGCAGTCCGTCCTGTGCGGCGGCGCCACGCAGTTGGTCAAGTACGGTTTCGAGACCCTGGTCGAAGCCGGCTACGCTCCCGAAATTGCCTACTTCGAGTGCCTGCACGAGCTGAAGCTGATCGTCGACCTGATGTACGAGGGCGGCATGGCCTCGATGCGCTACAGCGTCAGCGACACGGCCGAGTTCGGCGACTACGTTTCCGGCCCCCGGGTAGTCGGCCCCGAGGTCAAGGAGCGCATGAAGGCGGTCCTGGCCGATATCCAGACCGGCAAATTCGCCAAGGAATGGATCCTGGAGAACCAGACCGGCCGGCCGCAGTTCACCGCTCTTCGCCGTCAGAACGCCGAACACCAGATCGAGCAGGTCGGCAAGACCCTGCGTGGTATGATGTCCTGGCTCCCCAAGGCCGTTGGCACTTCCGGCAACGAGTAGCGCCTGCGGGCGTGCTCGAATCGGCACTTTGACAGCCGAATAGAGTGAGCTGAAGGAAGGGTCGGGCCGTTTCCGTCCCTAAACTCTGGCCGACGGAAACGGGTCGAGCCTGACGAAGCGGAAAGAGCTGAAGGAAGGGTCGGGCCGTTTCCGTCCCTAAACTCTGGCCGACGGAAACGGGTCGAGCCTGACGAAGCGGAAAGAGTCCAAGAATGGTCTGGTCTAGTGCGGCGCCGCGCAGCGGCGAGGCCGCACGGCACCCGTAAATGGCGCGGCAGCGCCGAGAAGGGGCACGATTGGTCGGCACGCGCCATGAGCAGCGCCGACCGGAGGAGGCGCGATCCGTGAGCATCCAGGTGTATATCGACGGCAAGTTCTATCCCAAGGAAGAGGCGAAGATTTCGGTCTTCGACCATGGTTTCCTTTACGGCGACGGAGTGTTCGAAGGCATCCGGGCTTATGACGGCGTCGTGTACAGACTGTCCGAGCATCTGGACCGTCTCTACGCCTGCGCCAAGTCCCTGTGGCTGGATATCCCCCTCTCGTGGAAGGAGATGGAGGAGGTCGTCCTCGAGTCCTGCCGGGTCAACAACCTCAAGGATGCCTACATCCGACTGGTTGTCTCCCGCGGCTTCGGCGACCTGGGCCTGGATCCCCGTAAGTGCCCGAAGCCTTCTGTGGTTTGCATTGCGGACTCCATCACGCTCTATCCGCCCGAGGTCTATACCGTGGGCATGAAGGTCATCTCGGTCAGTACCCGCCGCAACCCTGTCGACACCCTCTCTCCGCAGATCAAGTCGCTGAACTACCTGACGGGCATCATGGCGAAAATCAGCGCCATTACCCTCGGCTATCCCGAGGTGATCATGCTCAACAGCCAGGGCTACGTCTGCGAGGGCACGGGCGACAACATCTTCATCGTCAAGAAGGGCAAGGTCATCACGCCGCCGGCGTACCTGGGCATTCTGCCCGGCATTACCCGCGAGTCGGTGATGAAGATGGCCCGGGATCTCGGCTATCCCATGGAGGAAGGCGTTTTCACCCTCCACGATCTCTACACGGCAGACGAGTGCTTCCTGACCGGCACCGCCGCCGAGGTGATTCCCGTGATTCAGGCGGACGGCCGGACGATCGGTGACGGCAAGCCCGGCCCCATCACCGGGAATTTGATCTCTCAGTTCCGTGCCCGGACTCTGGTCGATGGCACACCCATTTATCGGTGATGATTCCACGGCCCGCTCCGGATAGGGAGCGGGCCCAGCAATACCATCGGGGAGGGACAACCATGCTAAAGGTTGCCGTGTTGGTGTTCCATGGCGTTGAGGAACTCGATTTCGCCGGCCCGCTTGAGGTGCTCGGACAGACCGGCGTGGTCTTTACCGTGGGTCCCACCCCGGAGGTCAGGGCCCGCAACGGCCTCATCATTCGGCCCGAGTTTACTTTCGCCGATGCGCCCAAGCCCGATGTGCTGGTCGTTCCGGGCGGTCCCATTACCAGAGAAAACCCGGATTCGCTGGCCACAACGGTCGCTTACGTGCGCAAAGTCGCCCCATTCTGCCGACTGGTGCTCTCCGTTTGCACCGGGTCGTTTATTCTGGCCATGGCGGGACAGCTGCATAACCGCACATGCACGACGCACTTCCTGCGCCGCCGGCTGCTGGCCGACAAGTTCCCCAACGTGCGCGTGATTCATGGGCGAGTCGTCTCGGACGGCAAGTTCATCTCCACGGCGGGTGTGGCGGCCGGCATCGACGGGGCGCTCTACACCGTTCTCCGCCTCAAGGGTATGGAAGAGGCCCGCAGAGTGGCCGACCATATTGAATACCCCTGGACGGACGACGGCGTTATCGACGCAGAACCCTACAGCTTCTGGGAAGAAGGGAACCAGGCATACGCCTGGTAAGGAGTTGAAGGAAGGGTCGGACCGTTTCTGTCCGTAACTCCTGGCCGACGGAAACGGTTCGAGCCTGACGAAACGAGGAGTTGAAGGAAGGGTCGGACCGTTTCTGTCCGTAACTCCTGGCCGACGGAAACGGTTCGAGCCTGACGAAGCGAGGGGGTAATTGGATGCGGAGCGATACGATTAAGCGGGGACACGAACGGGCGCCCCACCGAGCCCTTCTGAAGGCTACGGGCGTTACCGATGCAGATATGGGCAAGCCGTTCATCGGCATTGCCAACAGCTATATTGATATTGTGCCGGGGCACGTTCATTTAAAGGAGTTTGGCGACCTTGTCAAGGATGCCGTCCGTGCTGCGGGCGGCGTTCCGTTTATCTTCAATACGATCGGCGTCGACGACGGGATCGCGATGGGCCACATCGGGATGCGGTACAGCCTGCCGTCCCGGGAGTTGATTGCCGATTGCGTGGAGACGGTGATGGAAGCGCACCGGCTGGATGCGATGATCTGCATTCCGAACTGCGACAAGATCACACCCGGCATGCTGATGGCCGCCATGCGGATCAACGTGCCGACGATCTTCGTGTCGGGCGGCCCCATGGCCGCCGGCAAGCTGAAGGACGGGTCCAGGGCTGATCTGATTTCGGTCTTCGAGGGCGTCGGCGCCCATGCGACCGGTGCGCTGGACGACGCCGGCCTGAAGGAACTTGAGGATAACGCCTGCCCCACGTGCGGCTCCTGCTCGGGCATGTTCACTGCCAACTCGATGAACTGCCTCTGCGAAGCCCTGGGTCTGGCCCTGCCGGGAAACGGCACCGCCCTGGCCAAGTCGGCCGAGCGGGAAGCGCTGGCCCGGGCGGCGGCCGGGCGGATTGTGGAGATGGCGACGGCGGGCGGTCCCCGGCCCCGGGAGATCGTGACGGTCCAGGCGCTGGACAACGCGTTTGCACTGGATATCGCGATGGGCGGTTCCACCAACACGGTGCTGCACACGCTGGCCATCGCCAACGAGGGTGGGGTGCAATACCCGCTGGAGCGCATTAACGAGCTGTCGGCCCGGGTGCCGTACGTCTGTAAGGTAGCTCCGGCCACGCCGGACGTTCATATTGAAGATGTCCATGCCGCCGGCGGCGTCATGGCGATTCTCAAAGAGATCAGCGGCTCGATTCATACGGATTGCATGACGGCCTCGGGCCGGCCGCTGGGCCAACTGATTGCCGAAGCCGAGGTGCGGGACCGCCGGGTGATCCGGTCGAAGGAGGAGCCTTACTCGGCGACGGGCGGTCTGGCGATGCTGTTCGGGAACCTGGCGCCCAACGGCGCCGTGCTGAAGGTCGGTGCGGTTGATCCTTCGGTGCAGGTCTTCCGGGGGCGGGCCGTGGTCTTCGAGTCCCAGGATGAGGCCCTGACGGGTATTTTCGGGGGCAAGGTGAAGGCCGGCGACGTCGTGGTGATTCGGTACGAAGGCCCCAAGGGCGGCCCCGGCATGCCGGAGATGCTCGCTCCGACGTCGGCGATTGCCGGCATGGGGCTGGGCAAGGATGTCGCCCTGATTACCGACGGCCGCTTCTCGGGCGGCACCCGGGGCATCTGCCTCGGGCACATTTCGCCGGAGGCGGCGGAGGGCGGGCCCATCGCCCATGTGCAGGACGGCGATCCGATCGAAATCGACATTCCGGGCCGGCGCCTCACCGTCATGGTGGCGCCGGAGGAACTGGAGCGGCGGGCTGCGAATTGGCAGCGGCCGGAGCCCAAGGTCAAGGGCGGCTGGCTGGGCCGGTACTCCCGGATGGTGACCAGCGCTAACACCGGGGCGATTTTGAAGTAGTGACTGGTCCGGGGTGGGCGGGTGTATCGTCCCGTGCACCCCGGGCTATTGGGCATTGTCCCGGTTCTACTCTTGTGATAAGGAGGAAGATCACTTTGGAGATGCAAGCGGCTGCTGCACTTCTGAAGGCCATACAGGAAGAGGGTACCGAAGTGATCTTCGGGTATCCCGGCGGAGCGAACTTGTACATCTACGACGCACTTTACGATAGCAATCTGCGCCATGTGCTGGCGCGGCACGAGCAGGGCGCCATTCATGCGGCCCAAGGGTATGCACGGGCGACAGGCAAAGTTGGTGTAGTGCTGGTCACGTCGGGGCCCGGTGCCACCAACCTGGTGACAGGCCTCGCCGACGCACTCATGGATTCGACGCCTATCGTAGCGCTTACCGGGCAGGTGGTCCGGTCGCTGATCGGGCGGGACGGCTTCCAGGAGGCGGACGTGACTGGCATTACGATGACTGTCACCAAGCACAACTACCTGGTGACCGATCCTAACGATCTGCTGAGAGTCGTGAAAGAAGCGTTCTATATTGCCCGGTCGGGTCGTCCCGGGCCGGTGCTGATCGACCTCCCCAAAGATGTAACCAACGCAAAAATCCCCTACAACTACCCCGCGGAAGTCCGGCTGCCCGGTTACAAGCCGCCCGTTACGGCGGATGAGGAAGACGTGGCCAAGGCCGTGGAGATGCTCCTCGCCGCTGAGAAGCCCGTACTGATCTGCGGCGGCGGCGTCAACCATTCGCCCGGCGCTTCGGCGGATTTCCGGGAGCTGGCGGAAAAGATGGGCGCCCCGGTCGTCGAAACCCTGATGGGCATTGGCGGTTTCCCGTCGGAGAACCCCCTGAACTATGGCATGCTGGGCATGCATGGCACTTTCGCTGCCAACCGGGCTACGGCAAATGCCGACGTGCTCCTGGCTTGCGGCGTGCGCTTTTCCGACCGTGTGACCGGCATGGCTGCCCGGTTCGCTCCGCGGGCCAAGTTGATCCACATTGACGTGGATCTGGCGGAGATCTCGAAGAACATGCAGGCTCACGCGTCCCTGGTGGGCGACTGCTCGGCGGTGCTGAAGCAGTTGAATGCGAAGATGACCGACGGCGGCGTTGACCGGGCGACGTGGCGGGCCAAGGTCCGCAGCTGGCACGATCAGCATCCGCTGTGGGGTGTCCGCCCGGGCGCCCCGGAAGTGCCGACGACCGCGCCGAAGCCCCAGCAGGTTCTGCAGGCGGTGCAGGCGGCGTTCGGGCCCGAGGCGATCATCGCGACCGATGTGGGCCAACATCAGATGTGGGCGGCTCACTATTGCGGCCGGATGGAGCCCCGCACCTTTATTTCCTCCAGCGGCCTGGGCACCATGGGCTTCGGCCTGCCGGCCGCTATTGGCGCCGCCATCGGGCGGCCTGACCGGGACGTGGTGCTGATCACCGGTGACGGGTCGATCCAGATGTGCATGCAGGAACTGGGGACGGCGGTCGCCGAGGAGCTTCCGATCAAGGTCGTGGTGCTGAACAACGGCTATCTGGGCATGGTGCGCCAGTGGCAGGAGATCTTCTACAAGGGCCGCTATAAGGAAGTGGACATCCGCCGCGGCACGCCTGACTTTGCCGCCATTGCAGCTGCGTACGGCATGGCAGGGCGGCGGGTGGACCAGGTCGGCGACCTTGCCGAAGCGATGGCCTGGGCACGGGATCATAAGGGCCCCGTGGTCCTCGAAGTCAAGGTCGAATCCGAAGAGAACGTCTTCCCGCTGGTGCCCCCGGGCGGCGCCAATACGGAGCCGCTTCTCAAGTCGGCGAAGGTTTAGTGCGATCGGCCCCCGCACGGTGTGCGGGGGCTTTTTGTGCGCTGTATGAAGTTGTGGCGGCGGGGTCATACCAAATGGTGAGGGCCCGGGGCTACGCCAGACAGGGCAGGCAGCGAGCAGCGTCGAAGACTTCATTCATCCGCCCGGGCGACGACTCGCGGCGGCGGAAGGGGCGTTGGTTTTTGGGCCGCGAAGATGAATCGAAAGAACGGGACGAGGGCCGGGAGGCCAGAGACACGTCACCACGCAGACGTACCGTAGGCGGTCTGCACCGCCCGGCGGAGAGGAAGGCCGGCCGGGCATCAGCCGGCGGAGCCGGGGCCGGGCCCCGGGAGGGGCGGGCGTTCGGCAAGCCCGCAGGAAAGCCCGGTGGCAGGCCCGCAGGCGGCAGGCCGTTTGGGAAACCCGGGGGAAAGCCTCTAGGGAAGCCCGGCGGCAAGCCTTTTGGGAAGCCCGGCGGCAAGCCTTTTGGGAAGCCCAGCGGCAGGCCGGTAGGCAAGCTCCCCGGTCGGAGTTTTGCCCGGTTGTCGGACGAGGGTCCCGGGGCGCCCGAGGGGCGGCCGCTAGGCTTACCGGTGCCGGCGAAGCCTGGCGGCCGGCCGGTTCGTAAGGCAGGAGACCGGCCCCCGGGCCGGCCGGTGAGCCGCCCCGGGGGCGCCGGGCCGGGGGCGAGGCCCGAGCGGGCGCCTCGACCGGCGTTCAAGGCGGGCGCCGGGCCGGGGGCGAGGCCCGAGCGGGCGCCTCGACCGGCGTTCAAGGCGGGCGCCGGGCCGGGGGCGGGGCCTGGGCGGGCGCCCCGGCCGGCGTTTAAGGCGGGCGCCGGGCCGGGGGCAAGACCCGAGCGGGCGCCTCGACCGGCGTTCAAGGCGGGCGCCGGGCCGGGGGAGGTGCCGCCGCCCGCCGCACCCCAAGACCCCCTTGCGGAGGCAAAGGCCCGCTGGCAGCCCGCCTTGCGCTGGTGCCAGAAGGAACTGCGCGAAGCCAAGTTCATGGATGCCGCCATTCGGGCGGCGGTCGAGCGTTTTCACGGGCTTGTTAAAGCGGCGCTGGCTGCTGCGGAGCCCGATCGGTTCCACCAGGCGGAGCGCACGGCAGCGGCTTACGTTGGCGAGCACGCCTTCCTCCGCTGGGCGCCCATTCCCTCACTTAAGGCGAAGTCCCGATCATCGAACTGACACAGGCCCCGCGCTGCCATGCGAACGCAGCGCGGGGCCTTGATTATGACTTCGTTGTCTGTGAACGGTGAGTCCCAATGGGTCGCCCGCCGCTTCATCGGCCGGTTGTCAGGTTGTACAAGCCCACGACGCCTTTCAGCTTGTAGGAGTTGACAACCGGACAACCCTGGAGCGCAAAACCCGTGCCCTCTGGGGCGACCATGCGTGGCGGAGCGGTGGAGATGTCCCAACTGATGCCGAATGGGCTCGTAACCTGGCTAACCATGTCGTTTCTACCAGCAATGGAAGGGACCTGGGGAGTCATAGTGTGGTACGGTTATCAGTTTGTCCAAGGCAAACCAGGCCGGCATCTTGTACAGGTTGACAACTGGTCCGGCCGGATGTGACCCACCCGACAAATCAGCATTTTCCCCCTCACAGTCGCTTCCAATTGTGCTATAATATTGGAAGAATTCGGCTCAGGTGGAAGGCGGATGGGCATGCAGGGTCGGGACGCCGGCCGGCGGATTCTGGCGCTGACGGCTGTCGTATCGCTGAGCATCGTCTCGCTGGGCGCGAAAATGGCCCAGCTTACAGTGCAGGAGCATGACGCCCTCACGGCTGTTGCCGCGGCGCAGCGCTTCCACGAAGTTCGCATCGACGCGCCCCGCGGCGAAGTCCTCGACCGGCGGGGGCGCAAACTCGTTACGAACCGGACCGCATACCGGCTGCAACTGCTATATCCCGCATACGTACAGGGCACGGAGCCCAACCGGGTCCTGCTTTCCCAACTGGCCAACATGCTCAAGCTGGACGAGCGCCGGCTGGAAGAGGACATCTGGGTCCACATACGCACCCGACGGTTCTATGAGCCCATTTTGGTCAAGGACGACCTTAGCGTCAAGGAAGTCTCCACGCTCATGGAAATGCGGGCCACGCTGCCCGGCATCTATATCGACACTCACCCCGTGCGGTATTACCCTTACGGGGAACTGGCTGCGCACGTCCTGGGCCACGTGGGGCAAGTCATTTCGGAGGAGGAAGCGGGCCAACTGGGCCCGGACTACTTGCCCGGCGACTTCGTCGGCCGCACGGGCGTTGAACTGCAATACGACAGCGTACTGCGGGGCGCCCGGGGCTTCAGCGATCTGGAAATCGACGCCCTCTTTCGGCCCACTGGGCACAGCACCCTGCGCACCCCGGTCACCGCGGGGGGCAATCTGCGCGTCACCCTCGACCTGGACCTGCAAAAGACCGTAGAGGAGTCTCTGGTCCGCACCCTGCAGTACGTCAGCGCCAATCCCGACTGGAACGGCGTCTACTTCCCCAAGACAAATGCCGGTGCGGCCGTCGTCTTGGATGTGCGGACCGGGGCAATTCTCGCCATGGCCAGCTATCCCACCTTTAACCCCAACATGCCCGCGACGGTGCCCAACACCCCGGCAGAGGCGCCGTTTCTGAATCGCGCCATCAGCACGGCCTACCTGCCCGGTTCAACGTGGAAGATGCTGACCGGTGCTGCCGCGCTGGAATCCAGCCTGGTGACGCCCGGCGAAGAGATCCTCTGCACGGGCGTCTTCACGAAAGTGGAGCCCAAAAAGGACTGGAAGCCGGACGGACACGGCCGCCAGAACCTGGTGCAGGCGCTGGCCAACTCCTGCAACATCTACTTTTACGAGATGGGCTACCGCGTGGGCGCCGACCGCATGGCCGACATGGCCAAGCGGTTTGGTTTCGGCTTCCCGCTAGGCATTGACCTCCCGGGCGAAGTGGGCGGCTGGATTCCGGACCAGTCCCGGCGCCAGCAGGACGAAGATCCCGGCTCCTGGAACGGCGGTAAACTGCTCTCCGCCGCCATCGGACAGGGACCTACGGCCACACCACTCCAGCTGGCCCGCTACGCGGGGGTGCTGGCGAACCAGGGCGCCCTCGTCCGGCCCCATATCGGCGCGGCTGTCGTCGCCGCCGACGGGTCGGTGCTCCGAGACCTCACACCTGAACCTGACGGCTTGCTCACCCTTTCGCACGATGCGTTTCACTTCCTTGCGGACGGCATGGAGGCGGTGACCGACTGGGGTACGTCTGCCGGAGCGTTTCAGGGCTTGCCCATCAAAGTGGCTGGCAAGACCGGGACGGCTGAAGTGGTTGGGACACAGAACTGCCAGGGCGACCCGGCCTGCCAGTTCGGCGTCTATGTTGCCTACGCTCCGGCCGACAACCCGGAAATTGCGGTTGCCGTGGTCGGCGAGCGCGCCGGGCACGGCGACTCGATGAACCCGGTGGTGCGGGCGGCTATCGCTGCATACTTCCAGGCGAAACTGCCGGGGAGCGACCCCCTATTCCGCATGGGCATTCTGCCCAGGCCTGCTGGTGTAGAGGGTGCGCCGCCCGCCCCGGCGCCCCAGCCGCCCGCATACCGGCCGGCTCCCCCTCAACCCGGCCGCTGACCAAACACTAGCTTTACGAAACAATTGTAGACGGGTGAAGGAGTTGGGCGGCAGTTTCCAGAATTCACTCCTGACTACCACCTCGCCGGGCGAGACGATGTGGCTGTTGGGGGAAGGCACGATGACCAATCCGGAAAACCGACGGGAGTACTTCCGAGTTCCGTTGGACATGCACCCGGCCGCAATGCAAATCCTAGAAGTTGGCCAGCGGCCGATTACGACATATCCACGGACGATCTACCTGCTTAATGCCTCGGGCGGTGGGCTCTACATTCAGGCTGAAGATGACCTCCCCGTCCGGCGGGGCGTCATCGCTCAGTTTGAGTTCACACTCGGACAGAGCGGTTTTTCGTGCCGGGGCGTCCTGGTGCGGAAGCTTGATGACCGCGAGACTTACAAATACGGCGTTGAGTTTATCGACATGGACGAGTATCAGCGAGGTCAGCTGGTAAGCGTTCTGGGCCGCATCCAAGTCGAACTGAGCAAAGCTGCCGGCGGATAAACCGGCAGCTTCTTTCTTTTCCAACCCGGTAGGAGAATTTGCATACGAGGCGTAACTTCACACTATAGTCGGGTGATGTTCCGGTTTTGGATCCCGACCACTTAACCACTTGGGCGCGGGGGCGCCCCACGGAGGGAGAGCAGTCTTATGCCGTTGGTACCGCTTCGGACCCTGTTGGACGACGCCGAAAGGGGCAAGTACGCCGTCGGCGCGTTCAACTGCAACAACATGGAGATCGTTCAGGCCATTGTAGAGGCGGCTGACGAACTCAGGGCGCCGGTAATCATCCAGGCCAGCCAGGGTGCGATCAAGTACGCCGGGCTCCACTACGTGGTCGGTCTGGCCAAATTGGCCGCCGATGCCACCACCGTTCCGGTTGCGCTCCATCTCGACCATGGGACCGACTACGCTACCGTCATCGCCTGCATTCGCGCCGGCTTCACGTCCGTCATGTTCGACGGTTCGCAGTGGCCCAAGGAAGAGAACATCGCCCGCACCAAGGAGATCGTAAAGGTTGCCCGCGCTGTAGGCGTCTCCGTCGAAGGCGAAATCGGCAAGATCGGCGGCGTGGAAGACGACATTGCCGTTGACGAGCGCGACGCCATGCTGACGCCCGTGCCCGACGCCATCGAGTTCTTCGAGGCCACCGGCGTCGATGCGCTCGCCATGTCGTTCGGCACCGCCCACGGCCACTACAAGTTGCCGCCCAAGCTGGCCCTTGACCGCATCGCCGAAGTCCACCAGCGCACCGGGGCCTACCTGGTCATGCACGGCGGTTCCGGCGTCCCCGATGATGATGTCCGCAAGGGTATCGCCGCCGGCATCCGCAAGATCAACATTGATACGGAACTGCGCGAGGCGTTCCTGGGCGAGGTGCGCAATCAGCTGAACGCCAAGCCTACGGAGATCGATCCCCGCAAAATCCTGGGGCCCGCCAAGTCGGTGCTCAAGGGCAAACTGAAGGAGAAGATGCAGCTCTTCGGTTGCGCAGGGAAGGCCTAGCCGGATAACTAGTGGGGCGTCCCGGAGGGGGCGCCCCACTGGGATAGTAGGAGGCTGTGCGGATGCTTCCGCTTTTTACGTTCGGGGATCTGGTCCTGGATGTGGTGGCCCGGGTCGCCGATCAACTGGCTGCCGATACCGACACGCCCGGCGATGTGGTCTCCGCCCCGGGTGGATCCGCCGCCAACTTTGCCGTTTGGACAGCCCGCCTGGGCGATGCCGTCCACTTTGCCGGTCGTGTGGGCGACGACCTTCTGGGCCGGGCGCTGGTGGACGACATGCGGCGGGAGGGCGTGGAGCCGCACGCCGTCTTTGATCCGCTGCGGCCCACCGCCGTGCTGGTCCTCTTCGCTCAGGGAACGCAGCGGCATATGATGGTGCCCCGGGGCGCCAACCACTACCTGGACGCGGCAGATATACCCGTCCCGGCACTGCGGGCTTCGGGGTGGTTACATGTGACCGCGTACTCGTTCTTCTGGGAAGCGACAACCAGGGCCGCGGAACAGGCCCTCGCCCTCGCCCGGGAGGCCCGCATTCCCGTCTCCTTTGACCCCTCCTCTGCCGGGTTTATCCGGCGGCACGGGCTCAAGGTGCCGGACGGCGTACAGGTGATGCTCACCAACCACGAGGAGGCACTGTCTCTGACGGGCGCTGACACCCCGGAGGCAGCCGCAGCCAGACTGGGTGAGTCCGTACCCCTTGTGGCCGTCAAACTGGGGCCTGAGGGCGCCCTGCTCTGCCAGGGCGGCACGCTCACGCACATACCGGCTGCCGAGCCTGACGGTCCCGTCATCGATACCACGGGCGCCGGCGATGCCTGGGGCGCCGGGTTCATCGCCCTGCTGCGCAGGGGCTGGCCGCCGAACCGGGCCGCTGCCGCAGCTAACCGGCTGGCCGCCCGGGTCGTGACCCGGCTTGGCGCCCGCCCGGTGTTCCCCATTCCGGATGATTTCGCGGCCGGCAAGGAGGCCTGATTCGATGACGAAGCGCTATGAGATCGAAACCCTGGCTGTACACGGCGGACAGGCCCCTGACCCCACCACCAAGTCCCGGGCGGTGCCCATTTACCAGACCACGGCCTACGCCTTCGATGACACGGACCACGCCCGCCGCCTCTTCGCCCTGGAGGAGCCGGGAAACATCTACACCCGCATCGGCAACCCGACGGTGGAAGTACTCGAGCAGCGCATGGCCCTCATGGAGGGCGGCGTTGCCGCGGTAGCCTTTGCTTCCGGACATGCGGCGCTGGTGGCCGCGATTTTGACCATCTGCAATGCTGGCGACGAAATCGTCACCTCCTCCAGCCTTTACGGCGGCACCTATAACCTGTTCGCGACCACGCTTCCGAAGTACGGCATTACGACGCGCTTCGTAGATCCCGCCGACCCGGACAACTTCCGCCAGGCGATTACCCCACGCACGCGGGCGGTCTTCGGCGAGACCATTGGCAACCCCCGCCTAGACGTGTTCGACATGGAGGCGGTCGGCCACATTGCCCACGAGCACGGCATTCCCCTCATGATCGACAATACGTTCGCCACCCCGATCCTTTGCCGGCCCTTCGAGTGGGGCGCCGACCTGGTGACGCACTCGGCGACCAAGTGGCTGGGCGGCCACGGCGTCGCCATGGGCGGGGTGGTGGTTGATTCCGGCCGGTTCGACTGGAATTCGCCCAAATTCCCCGGCTTCACCGAGCCTGACCGCAGCTATCACGGCCTGCGCTACGGGCTGGATTGCGGGCGTGCCGGCTTCGCCACCAAAGTCCGGACGCAGATTCTGCGGGACCTCGGCGCCTGCCAGAGCCCGTTCAACGCCTTCCTGCTGCTGCTGGGGCTGGAGTCGCTGCCCCTGCGCATGCGCCAGCACAGTGAAAATGCGCTGGCCCTTGCCCGGCATTTGGCCGATCATCCGGCGGTGGAGTGGGTACAGTATCCGGGACTGGCGGCGCACCCTTCCCACGGTCTGGCCGGGAAGTATCTGCAGGGCGGGTTCGGCGGCATGCTCATCTTCGGGGTCAAGGGCGGCCTGCAGGCCGGCGCGCAGTTCATCGACAGCGTCCGACTCTTCAGCCACCTGGCCAACGTGGGCGATGCGAAATCGCTCGTCATCCACCCCGCCAGCACGACCCATTCGCAGCTTACACCTGAGCAGCGGGTAGCCGCCGGCGTTGGCGATGACCTGATTCGCGTTTCCGTGGGCTTGGAAAACGTGCAGGACCTGATTGCGGATCTGGATCAGGCGCTGCGGGCTGCAACGCGGTAAAGGGGGCGGTCTGATGATCAACGAGGAGCGGGCGATTGTGGATCTGCTGGCTAACGCTGCGGGGCCGAAAGTCATTGCCGTCGTGGGGCTGTCGGAGAACCCGGAGCGCCCGAGCCACCGGGTGGCCAAGTTCCTGCAGAGCCAGGGGTTCCGGATTGTCCCCGTAACCCCCAAAGGCGATGCGATCCTCGGGGAGCAGGCCTACCGGACGCTGGCGGAGATTCCGTTCCCGGTGGACGTGGTCGATGTGTTCCGGGCGCCGGAGCACGTGCCCGACATCCTGGCCGATCTGAAACAGATGCAGCACAGGCCGGCGTACCTCTGGCTGCAGGAAGGCGTCGTGCATGCCGAGGCCGCTGCCGAAGCCGAGGCATACGGGCTGAAAGTCGTCATGGACCGCTGCATGTGGAAGGAGCACGATCGGATCCACGGCAGGACACATTAGGCAGCACCCGCGGGGCCGTTATCATGACCCGGCGGTGGGTCCCCGGATTGGTTTCGTGGAGCGTAACGGAAACGGCACGTCCTGCGTGAGGACGTGCCGCCTTTTTCATACCACCAGCCGCCCCATGAGCGACCGGAACCGCAGCTCTTCAAACTTGGAGCGGCCCGCTTCCCGGTTCAGATCGAACCGGCACGCGCCGAGGGACGGCACCCCGGGCACGCCCCGGTCGATGGTCGCCAGCTGCTTGCAGAGCAGGGCGATCTCCCGCCCGCCTTCCAGCCGTTCGCGCAGCTTGCCTTTCTGGGTATGAGCGTTGGCGAGCACGCCCTCGACCGTGTGGAACTCCTGCAGCAGCTTGACGGCAGTCTTCGGCCCGATGCCGGCAATGCCGGGGATGTTGTCCGACCGATCGCCCGCCAGGCCTTTCAGATCAGCCAGCTGTGAGGGCAACAGCTCAAACTCCTGCGCGAAGCGGGGCACATCGTAGGTTTCGTGCTGGTTCATCTTCTTGACGAAGCGGACCTGGGTCTGGCCGGAGATGAGCTGAAACACATCCCGGTCGCCCGTCAGGACGCTGACTTCCAGGCCGGCGCCTTCGGCGGCGCAGGACATGGTGCCGATCAGGTCATCCGCTTCGTAGCTCGCAGCCTGAAGGCAGGTGATGTTGAGGGCGCCGAGCACTTCGCGCAGAATATCGAACTGGGGTGCCAGCTCCGGCGGGCATGCGTCCCGGTTGCCCTTGTAGTCGGCGAAGAGCTGCGTCCGCCGGTTGTCCGCCACGGGCACGTCAAACGCGACCGCCACATGGCTTGGCCGGATCGCCGCGAGTTCGCGGAAAGTCATGGTGAGAAAGCCGTACACGGCGCCTACGGGCCGCCCGGCTGTATCGGACATGGGCGGCATGGCGAAAAAGCTGCGGAAAATCAAGCCGCCGTCAATCAAGAGCAGGGTGTCGATCGGAAGCCCTCCTCGTTTCGTCAGGCTCGAACCGTTTCCGTCGGCCAGAGGTTACTGACGGAAACGGTCCGACCCTTCCTTCAACTCCTCGCTAACAGGGTCAGCATCTGAGAGCCATTCGCCGCAGCAGCGGGACTTTCCTCGCGCCGCCGGACAAACTATGCTTACCAAACGTTGCAGGAGGGACGGCCGTTGATCTGGGTGGTGCTGCTTGTGGTGGCGGGGGGATTCGCCTGGTTTCTGCTGGCGCCCCGCCGGTTTCAGACGCTGGAGAACATCCCGGCCCACGTGGACAAGAAATTGAAGACCAAGAGCATCATCGAGACGACGGAAGATCGCCGTGAAGTCCGGCCCATTGTCCAGGAGGCCGCCAGCCAAGCCGGCGAAATCGCCGATCCCGGCCAGGGCGGCTCATCAAAGCCCCAGGGGCCGTCTTGACGGGCCGGGCCCACGCAGGCATGATAAGGGAGAAGAATCCTGGAAAGGGTGGCCAACCGTGGTAGAACACATCGTATGCTTCAAGCTCAAGCCGGAAATCACAGCCGAACAGGAGCAGGAGTTCATTGGCATGCTGCGCGGCCTCAAGGGGAAGATCCCGACCATCGTCGACCTCAGCGCCGGCCGGACGTTTACGCCCGAGCGGGGCCAGGGCTTCACCGTGGGCCTGGTGGTGCGGTTTAAGGATAAGGAAGGGTTGGCTACATATCTGCCGCATCCGCATCATGTACCCGTGAAGGAACACGTCGGCAAAATCTGCGATAGTGTCGTCGTGGTCGACTACGAATTCTAAGCTGAAGGCCGGCCCCGAAAGGGCCGGCCGTTTTGTTTACCCCGCAATCTGCGCCAGGTCAAGCCTTGCTGCTTCGGTCGCCCGGATGATCAGGCGGAGCGCCTGCCTGGCCCGGTGCAGCCGCGACTTGACCGTTCCCAGCGACGTGCCCAGCACGGCGGCGATTTCGTGGTAGGAGTAGTCGTGCAGGTCACGCATGACCACCACCACCCGGTAATCATCCGGTAGGCGGTTAATCGCCCGCTGCACTGCCGCCTGCACTTCCCGCCGCTCCGCCCGTTCGGTGGGGCTGTCGGCCTCCGTTGTCGTCTGGCGGGGCAGGGCGCCGTCTTCGGTCGGCAGGGGGGTGTCCAGGGAGGCGAAGCGGAGCCGCCCCCGGCGGCGGAGTTCGTCCAGGCAAGTGTTGGTCACGACCCGGAAGAGCCAGGTCGAAAAGGCCGAGTCGCCCCGGAAGTTGCGAAGCCGGGTGTAGACTCGTACCAGCGCTTCCTGCGCGGCGTCCGACGCATCCGCATGGTTGCCCATGAGCCGGTACGCAAGGTTATATGTCTTCCGCTCGTAGCGGCTGATCAACTCGCCAAGTGCATCCCGATCGCCGTTCTGGGCACGCCTCACAAGTACTTCATCTGCCGTGGTGGACATCGCCGGGTCCCTCCTGTTATGCCCCCGAGGTATCTTCAGCAGTAGTAACGACGGGAGCAGGGAAAAGTTACGGGTGCAAACAGAAATTATTTTTTCGGTGATGCGCAACTGGTTCGCCACTGACGCGCGGATTCCTGCGGGAGTTCAGACCCTTTTGTAAAGAAAGTAAACGAAGCGCCACCGTGGGGCGGCGCTTCGTTGTTTTTTCAGGCGTGAAACTGCTCTTCTTCGGTGGAGCCCTTGAGGGCCAGCGTGGAAGCATGCCCGCCGGCGATCACCTGGGCAACCTGGTCGAAGTACCCGGTCCCGACCTCCCGCTGGTGCTTGGCGGCGGTGTAGCCCAGGCTCTCCAGTGCAAACTCCCGCTCCTGGAGCTTTACATAGGCCGGCATGCCTTCCCTGGCGTAGCCTGCGGCCAACTCGAACATCGACGTATTGAGGGCATGGAACCCGGCCAGAGTAATGAACTGGAACTTGAAGCCCAGCGCGCCCAGTGCTTCCTGGAACGTCGCGATGGTCGCATCGTCCAGATGCCGTCGCCAGTTGAACGAAGGTGAGCAGTTGTAAGCCAGCAGCTTACCCGGATACTGGCTGTGGACCGCTTCGGCGAACTGGCGGGCTTCCTTAAGGTCTGGTTTGGAGGTTTCAAACCACAGCAGATCCGCATAGGGGGCGTAAGCCAGGCTGCGGGCGATAGCCGCCTCGATGCCCGGTTTGACCGCAAAATACCCTTCCGGCGTACGCTCGCCCGTGCAGAACGCGCGGTCCCGCGGGTCGACGTCGCTGGTCAGGAGGGCGGCGCCCAGGGCATCGGTCCGGGCGACGATCAGGGTGGGCACGCCGAGCACGTCGGCCGCCAGGCGGGCCGCCGTCAGCGTCCGGATATGCTGGCTGGTCGGAATCAGCACCTTGCCGCCCATGTGGCCGCACTTCTTCTCCGAGGCGAGCTGGTCTTCATAATGGACGGCGGCGGCGCCGGCCTCAATCATGCCTTTCATCAGCTCAAAGGCGTTCAGGGGGCCGCCGAAGCCCGCCTCGGCGTCGGCGACGATGGGCGCCAGCCAGTGGATGTCATCCCTGCCTTCTGACCAGTGGATCTGGTCCGCCCGGCGCAACGCGTTGTTGATCCGCCGCACGACGGCGGGGACGCTGTTGGCGGGGTACAGGCTCTGGTCCGGGTACATGTGCTCCCCGAGGTTAGCGTCGGCGGCCACCTGCCAGCCGCTCAAATAGATCGCCTGCAGGCCGGCTTTCACCATCTGCACCGCCTGGTTTCCCGTCAGGGCGCCCAGCGCGGGAACGAACGGCTCCTCCCTGAGCAGGCGCCACAGCCGCTCGGCGCCCAGCCGGGCGACCGTGTGGTCCACCCTGACCGACCCCCGCAGCCGGATGACGTCCGTGGCGCTGTAGTTGCGCTCGATTCCCCGCCACCGTTCGCTGCCGGCCCACTCTCCGGCCAGGGCTCCCGCCTCGTCCGCTACCCGATGCGCCAGGCTCCACTCGCTCATCCTTTCGTTCCCCTCTCTGCTAGTGAATGTGCTTGTAAGCCAGTGTCGTAAGGAATTCGGGGAACTCCTTACTGGTGGCTGCCGCTTCAAACAGGTGCAGGGCCTCGTCAAACCGGCCCCTGGCGTAGGCCCCGTCGCCCAGCTCCATGCGGATCTTCGCCAGTTCCTCGCGGGCGATCAGCCGCACCAGCGCGGGCGTCACCTTGGGGCCGGCGCCGTGCTTCAGCCTATGGTCGCCATGCAAATGGGCGCCGTGGCGAATCCACTGCCAGATCTGCGACCGCGAAATCTCGGCCGTGGCGGCGTCTTCCATCAGATTGTTGATGGCGGCTGCGCCTACGCCCCGCAGCCACGATTCCAGATATTGAAGCGATACGCCCACGTTCTGCCGCAGGCCGCTTTCCGTGATCTGCCCGCCGAAGACGTGGAAGTTGAGGAGGTCCGCGGCGGCAACAGCCACATCGGTCCGCTGCCGTTCGAGCTGGTTGGGCCTGCCTCCGAGCACTTCATCGAAGACCGCCGTTGCCACGGGCACGAGGTCCGGATGGGCCACCCAGGTGCCGTCAAACCCGTCGCCGGTCTCCCGGACTTTGTCTGCATGGACCTTGCTGAGCGCGATGGCGTTGACGTTCTCGTCCCGGCGGTTGGGAATGAAAGCCGCCATACCGCCGATGGCATGGGCGCCGCGCCGGTGGCAGGTCTTGACGAGCAGCTCGGTGTAGGCGCGCATGAAGGGGACGGTCATCGTCAGCTGGCTCCGATCCGGGAGTACTGCGTCGGGTCGGTTGCGGAACTTCTTGATGATGCTGAACAGATAGTCCCAACGCCCGGCGTTCAGGCCGGCGGAGTGCTCCCGCAGTTCATAGAGGATCTCATCCATCTCAAAGGCAGCCGGAATCGTCTCAATCAACACCGTCGCCCTGATGCTGCCCGGGGGGATGCGCAGGGCGTCCTCGGCGTACAGGAAGACGTCGTTCCACAGCCGCGCTTCGAGGTGGCTCTCAAGTTTGGGGAGGTAGAAGTAGGGCCCGCTGCCCTTGCGCAAAAGCCGGCCTGCGTTGTGGAAGACATAGAGGCCAAAGTCAAGGAGACTGGCGGAGATCGGGCGACCGTCTATGAAGATATTCTTGTCGGGCAGATGCCAACCCCGGGGACGAACCATCAATGTGGCCCTCCGGGCAGCCAGGCGGTATACCTCGCCGTCGGGGGTTTCATGGGAGAGGGTGCCAAGGGTCGCGTCGACCAGGTTGACCTGGCCACCGATGACGTTCTCCCATGTCGGGCTGCTGGCATCTTCAAAGTCGGCCATAAAGACCCGGGCGCCGGAGCCCAGCGCCTTGACCATCATCTTCCGGTCGACGGGGCCGGTAATCTCCACCCGGCGGTCCTGCAGGTCTGCTGGAGCCGGGGCAACCCGCCATTCGCCTTCCCGGATGGCGCGTGTCTCGGGGAGGAAGTCTGGCTGGGCGCCCGCATCCCACTGCGCCTGCCGGAGTTCCCTTTGCTGCAGGAGGGCTTCCCGCCGCGGGTTGAACTCCCGGTGCAGACCTGCCACGAACGATACGGCTGCCGGCGTGAGAATCTCGGCAAACCTGCCTGCCACCGGGCCACGAATATCGATCCCACCCTCGGCAATCGATTCCATTCCCAATCCCCTCCGTGACGAGCCTGACGAAGCGGAAAAAGCTCTCGGCGTTTGGCCTTTTGTCTCAGGTATATAAGAATGGTCGGGCAGGGGCATCCGCTTGATGAGAAACGGTCGCATTGGCATGGCGGATTGCAGAAAGGCGGTGGGATGGGCGCCTCCCCATGCCCGTCATGCGACTGAACGTTCCGCTCCGGCATCTCGCCGCCCGAAAGGCACAAAAGGCGCCCGGGGGATCTTCCCCGGGCGCCGGGTCTTGGCGGCAAGCGTCAATCGAAGAGATCCAGGAGCGTCAGGGCGCCGAGCACGGCACCGCACTCAACAAGGCCGAGCCGGACCATCTGCTTCAACTCTGCCGGGTGGACGGCGGTCGTCATTGTCTGTTCCCGGGGTGCGGGTGGGAGCGAAGAAGGGCGGAGGTCGCCGGCCAGAAAGCAGTGGTTGGTGCTGCCGGCGTGGAACCGGCCCAGCGGGCTCAGGCGCCCGGACTGGTAATCCGTGGTCCGGTGCAGCAGGTCAGCCGCCACCGCGGACAGTTCGCTTGCAGGGGGCAACAGACAGGAGGGGAGGGTCCAGTGCGCCGGCCCGCACGGCGAAACCTCAGGGCGAATGAGGATGATGCGCCCGTCGTGCAGGCGGGGCAGCAGAACCAGAACCGCGTGGGTAAGCAGGAGGTCTCTCATAGGTGAACCGGTACCTCCCCGGACTCTTGATTTATCGCTACTTACCGACTAGTACGGTCGGCCCGGCCTGATAGGTTCGGTAATCCGCTGGATAACCTGACAGGGAATTCAGACGCTTTCATTGACCTCTGGCACCCAGGATGTGGATAATGAGCTTACCTGTGGTTCGGGGGTGGGGCGGATGGCCGTGCATGAAGTTCTCGGTGCCTTCGGGCTGGCGCCGCTGACGGTGGAGCGGGTGGAGGACGGCTGCATTAACCAGACCTGGCGGGTGGTGACCGCCGGCGGTGAGTATGCCCTGCGCCGGCACCGCGTCAGCAGCCCTGCCGCCATCGCGGCAGAGCAGTTGGTGATGCGCACGGCTCAGGCCGGCGGGCTGCCGGTGCCCCGCATCGTCCCGGAGCAGGAGGGGGCACCCTTTTGGCAAAGCGGCGACGGCCAGATCTGGTCGCTCGCCTCCTGGCTGCCCGGGAGTGTCAGGCTGCCGGCGGACCTGACCCCGGACGTTGCTTTTCACCTCGGCCGGACGGTGGCCGTGCTGCACGCGGCCTTGACCCGCCTGGGCCCGGCGCAGTTCCCCATGGCGCCCCAGCACAGCGCCATGGAGCCGATTCAGGCCCTGGAGAAGTTCGCAACCTTCCGCCGCCTGATTGGTCTGAAGGCCCGTCACGATGAGTTCGACGAGTTCTGCCGGGCCTACTTCGACCAGATCGAGCCGCGCCTGCGTGCCGGCTCCCCCGTGCTCGAGTATTACCGGATGGCGCCGGCGCAGGTGGTCCACGGCGACATCTGGTTTCGCAACGTCCTATACCAGGGGTCGGAAATCAGCGGCATTTTGGATTGGGAGTACGCCTGTGTTGCCCCCCGCGTATGGGAACTGGGGTATGTGTTCGGCTGCTGGCTTCTGGCGCCCGATGATTATGCCGCGACCGTTGAGCGCACCTGTGCGTTCCTGGAGGGCTACGCATCGGGCATGTGCCTGGCGCCCGGCGAAGCGGCCCTCGTCCCCGAGATGTACCGGTGGTTTCGCATGAACCACACCGGCCCGTTCTACAACCATTACATCCTGGGGGATTCCCGGACCAACCAGTTCCTGCCCGGTAATCTCCGGCAGATCCGTCTGATTGAAGAGGCAGGGCCCGATTTGCGCGCCCAGATTGAGCGCCGTGTGGCCGGCCTGCGGAAGCCGCGATGATGGGGCGAGTGGCGGCGTGGGCCCTCCGGCACCGGATTCTGCTCGTGCTCTCCCTGGCTTCTGCCCTGCAGGGCATTGCCGGGACGAGCTATCATCAGGTGCTGCTGGATATCAAGGCGGAGTTCGCGTCGTCGTGGTGGCTGGTCGCGGCCACGGTATCGCTGTACAGCCTTGCCACGGCGCTCAGCCGGGTGGCGGTCGCCCCGCTGCTCGACCGGCTGGGCGAAGGGCTGCTGGTGCTGCCCTCGCTGGCGGTCTTCTGCGCCGGGTCTGCCCTGGCAGCATGGGCGCCGGGCGTGGGGATGCTGGCGGCGGGCATCGCCTTGCAGGGGTTCGGCATTGCCCCGGTCTCCATCATCAGCAGCACTCTGGTCGCCAGCCATTACGGCGACGAAGAGCGCGGCAGAGTCCTCGGCCTGTCGCAGACGGTCTCGTGGATCGGGCCGATGCTGGGGCCAATTGTGGGCAGCTACATGACGGTGCTCGCGGGGTGGCGCTCGATCTTCCTGGTGCATGGGTTTCTCGTCTTACCGTTGGTCGCCGCCATTTTGCTATGCGAGGGGGAACTGCATCAGGCCGGTCTGAGCCGGATGGGGGCGGAGCGGACCCCGTGGGGCTTTGCGTTTGCCGCGGTCTCGCTGCTGGGCGCCCTGCATTTCTTCCTGCTCTTTTCGGTGCAGGCGCTGCTGCCCATTTTGGTGCGGACCGGGCTGGGGCTCGACACCCGCTTTGCCGGCTGGGCATCGCTGGCCCTGAGCGCCGTGAGCATGGCCGCCTTCCCATGGGGCGGACGGATTTCCGACCGCCGCGGGGGGCGCTCCGCAGCGCTGATGGGGCTTGTGCTGCTCTTGTCTGCAGTGGCGCTGCTGACGGGCGCCGCCCGGCTGGGCGCGGGGCCCGCCGGCATCGGCCTGCTGCTGGCCGGTGTAGTGACCCTTGGCTGCTCCAGCGGCCTGACTGTACCGGCGCACCTGAAGCTGGTGATCGAACTGGCCCCGGCGTCCCGATCGTCCGCCCTTGGCACGTATAAGCTGGTTCAGTACCTGGGCGGTACCGCAGGCCCCGCGCTGATCGGCGGGGCGCTGGCGGTGGTCTCCCTCAGTGGTGCGCTGGGCGTCATTCTGCTGGTGGGGGTAGTGGTGGCGGCGCCGCTGGTGCGGGTGTCTTGGGACTCAAGATAAGAAGCCCGGAGCTAAAGCTCCGGGCATCCACTGCTTACTCCCGACCTGTCAGCACTGCGATGAACTTCTGCAGGGTATTGCTAAAAGTCTTGCCCCGCTTGTAAATCACACCGACGGGGCGCTCCACTTTCATATCCGCGATGGGCAAAATGGCCAGCGACCCGGCCTTCGCCTCCAGCTGGGCGCACCGGCGGGGAATGACGGAGATGCCGCAGTCCGCTTCTACCGACCGCTTGATCGTCTCGACGTTGTCGAACTCCTGGATCACATCGACCTCAACGCCGTGGTCATGCAGCACCCGGTCGATCGCCTTGCGGGTGGGAATGTCGGGCTCAAACGCCACAAAGTGCTGCCGCATCATCTGCTTGAGTTCCACCGGCTGACCGGCCCTCGCCAGCGTATGGCCCAGGCTCGTGATGATCACCAGTTCGTCGCTGGGCAGGGGGATGACGCCCAACTGGCGGCTCTCCTGCGGGTAGGCGACGATGCCCACATCCACCTGATTCTGGCGGACCGCTTCATAGATCTTGTTGGTACGGCTGTACTCAACATGGATACGGGCCTGGGGATAGGCCTGCAGGAACCGCTTGATGTAAGGGGGCAGATCGTGCAGGCCGACGCTGTAGACTGTCGCCACTCGGATCGTGCCGGCCACCGTCTGGGTGAGATCCATCATCTGGCGTTCCAGCGTCTGATACCGCTCCAGGATTTCGCGGGCGCCCTGGTAGAAAATGCGGCCGGCTTCGGTCGGGTAGATGCCTTGCGGGGAGCGCTCAATTAGCTTCTGATGAAAGTGCTCCTCCAGCGCTTTGACCTGCTGGCTGACCGCAGGCTGAGAAATGAAATTGCGTGCTGCCGCCTTGGAGAAGCTCCGGGTTTCGATGATGTCGCAGAATACCTGGAGGTATCCCATCAGCATGGTACATCCCTCAATTTGCGTTACTAATCTTCATAACAAGTGCCGATTACCCCTATACAGGATATCAGCGGTTTGAATATCTCCGCAATAGTCACATTGGTCCCTCCGACGCTTCCGGAGCTGTTTTTCAGCAAAGTGCCGGGCGTAAAGCCGCTTCCTTTTGAGAGAGACTAAGGATCGCACATGATCCGGGTGAAGGACTCAGGCAATGGTTGCCGAAGTTCGTAATAGCATTTTGAGAGTCTTCACCACATTTTGCTCGAACGTACATAGCGAAACGGAGGCCAATCGTGTGGATTCCCTGCTGAAAATGTATGAGGAACTGACGTGCGCCCCGGGCATCTCCGGGTATGAAGAGCCCGCACGCAAGGTGATGCGCAAGTACCTGGAGCCTGTCAGCGACGAGATCATCACCGATAATCTCGGGTCGGTGGCGGGCGTCAAGGTAGGGCGCAGGGGCGGCCCCAAGATCATGGTGGCCGGCCACCTCGACGAGGTCGGCTGGATGGTAACCATGATCACCAAGGAAGGCTACCTGAAAATCCAGCCGGTGGGTGGTTGGTGGAGTCAGGTCATGCTGGCCCAGCGGGTCCGGATCATCACCCGCAAGGGCGAACTGATCGGTCTCATCGGCTCGAAGCCCCCACACATCTTGCCGCCCGAAGAGCGGAACAAGGTCGTGCAGATCAAGGACATGTTTGTCGACATCGGCGCCGCGAGCGACGAGGAGGCCAAAGCCTTTGGCGTCCGCCCCGGCGACCCGATCATTCCGCATTGCGACTTTACAGTGATGCCGAATCCGCGGATTCTCCTGAACAAGGCCTGGGACAACCGGGCCGGCTGTGCGGTCGCCATCATGACGCTACAGGAACTGCAGGGCCAGGAGCATCCGAATACGGTGTACGCAGTTGGGACGGTGCAGGAGGAAGTCGGGTTGCGGGGCGCCACCACCATGGCCAATCGGATTGAGCCGGATATCGGCATCGCGCTTGATGTGGGCATCGCGGGCGACGTGCCGGGCGTCAAGGAAGCCGAGGCCCAGGGCAGACTGGGCAAAGGGCCCTTGATCTTGCTGTACGACGCCTCTATGGTTCCCAACCAGGCCCTGCGCAATCTGGTGACAGACACCGCCGATGAACTGGGCATTCCCTATCAATTCGACGCCATTGCCGGCGGCGGCACCGACGCAGGGCGCATTCACGTGTGGGGGCCGGGCGTGCCGTCCATCGTCATCGGTTTTGCAACCCGGTACATTCACAGCCATGCCGGCCTGATCCATCGCGACGACATGGAGAACGCCGCCAAACTGGTGGCCGCCGTCGTAAAGAAGCTGGACGGCGAGACCGTTCAGAAAGTGAAGGACAACACGCTGTAGTAGGAGGAAGGTTCTGCTTACAAAATAATACAGATAAGGCGACCCCCAAGAAACGTATCTTGGGGGTCGTATTCTTTGAGCACAAAAGCCAGCGCACCCCGGCCGGGACGCAGAGGCCTAGAGCCACAAGGCTTTCCAACCACAACTCACCGTAGAGGAGATATACATTTATGAAGAAGTTCATCGCCGGCGCCGCCCTCGTTACGACGCTGCTTGGCACCAGTTCGGCCGCCCTGGCTGACACCGCCACCACCCCGGTGACGACCACGGTCGTCGCTCCGGCCGGCACCACAACGGCCACCGCTGCCACGACGGCTGCGACCGATACCATAGCCGCAACCGCCACTGATGCCACCAGCCAGGAGACGGTCGCCACGACGACAGCTGCGGATACAGACGTCGCACTGCCAAGCGTCACCCTGACGCCCGACAAGTTCTTCTACTCGCTCAAGCTCTGGGTGGAGCAGATCAAAGTTGCTGTCACCCGGGAGAGCGTCGCCAAGGCGACCCTGCTCGAGCAGTTGGCCCAGACCCGCCTGGCCGAAGCCAGGCTGATGGCCGAAGCCGGCAAGATGGACCTGGCCGAGCAGGCCATGGAGGAAGCGCAGAAGAAGCTGGCCGAAGCGCAGAAGGCTATTGAAGCGGCCCAGGAAGCTAATAAGGACATCACCAAGCTGACCGAACAGGTGACTGAGAGCGAAGCGAAGTTCGCCACCGTCCTCGTTCAGGTGCTGGAGAAGGCGCCCGAAGCCGTGAAGGAAGAGATGGAGCCCATCGTGGCTGAACTGCTGGTGCAGGTTGCTACCACCCAGGACACCGCTGTTCAGGATGAAGAAGCCCAGGCTGAAGCCGAGAAGCTGGCCGAAGAAGCCAAGCTGAAGGAAGAACTCTCCGCCCTGCAGCCCCGCATGGTGCTGGTGCTGAACGCCATGGCCAAGGCCTCCGACAAGAGCTTGGCCGAGGTGCTGGAGATGTATAAGCAGAACCCCGGCCTCGGCAACATCGCCAAGGCTCTGAAACTGAAGATGGGCGCCGTCCAGCATGCCGCTCAGATCGAGTGGAAGAAGGCCAGCAAGGATGGCAAGATTGAGATCGAAGTGATTACCGAGTCCGAAGCTGACGACAACACTGACGCCGACACCGACACCGACGAGACAACCACCAGCGCCATCAAAATCGAAGTCAAGAACGACAGTGACGACGATGATGACGATGAAGATGACGACGACAAGGACGACGACCGCCGTGAAAAGGGCCAGAAGGAGAAGGACGAGCACCCGGGTCGGGGCAAGGGCCTTGACAAGAACAAGGAGCACGGCAAGCGGTAAAGCATAACTCATACAGAAGGAGCGGGGGATCCCCCGCTCCTTTTCGTGATATACTGGTGCGCGTGGCACCCCGCAGGCAATGGAGGTAGGACGCATGGCAAAGGTATTGGCCGGAAAGCTGATCAGCACGGAAGAACTGCAGGCCCGCGTACAGCAACTGGGCCGGCAGATTTCCCAGGACTATGCCGGTCAGGAAGTGTTGGTGGTCGGGATTCTCAAAGGGGCGTTCGTCTTCTGTGCGGATCTGATGCGGCACCTGGCGGGACCGACACAGGTCGACTTCATGGCTGTGTCCAGCTATGGCAGCAGCACCGAGTCATCCGGCGTTATTCGCATTGTGAAAGACCTGGACGCCAGCGTGGAAGGCCGGCACGTGCTGCTGGTGGAGGATATCGTCGACAGCGGGCTGACGCTGCGCTACCTGCGGGAGTATCTGGAGCACCAGCATCCGGCCAGCCTGAAAATCTGCGTCCTGCTTGACAAGCCGTCCCGCCGCAAGACAGAGGTCAAAGTTGACTACACCGGATTTACCATTCCAGACGAGTTCATTGTCGGCTATGGCATCGACTATGCAGAACACTACCGTGAACTCCCGTACATTGGACTTATTGGCGAAGAGTAAACAGGAACGGCGCCCTCCCGTGGGAAGGCGCCGTTTTCTATGCTTCTTTCAAGAGTTGGCTGCGGTCCCAGACGTAGCGGTTCTCTTCGGCCAGGCGGGCGGCCGCAGCCATTTCCGCCTCGGGCGCCACGTCGCTGAACGGGCTGTGGCGCAGGGCCAGCTGCATGGAGATCAGCGTAAGGTGCGGTATGTGCGTCCGCACATAACCAGAGACCAGGCGGCTGTTGACGATTTTGTCATCAAGCACTACGCCTTGTAGGTGTAGATTTCCATCGCGCAGTATGCGTAACGCTTCGGTCGCGGTGCGGGCCGACCGGAGAAACTTGCCCTGGTGCATCAGCACGAACCGGAGGGTCAACTGTTCTGCCACTACCAGGATCATGCGGTCTCCCTCGCTCTTGATGTAGTCTGTAGCTAGTTATTTCCAGACTAGCGGGAGAGGTTCCTTGGGACCCCGGTCTCATTTATGGAGGGGATTTCCTGAGATATTAGACCCATACGGACCGTATGTGTACCGAAGATTTGGCGGTGGGTGTACCCAGCCCTTTGCGCAGTGCGGCCAGCGCTTCGGAGGGGAGGACGGCGGATTCGGCGGCCCGGAGCACATCCGGCGGCCCCGCGGCCCTGCAGTCGGCTGCTTCGACGATGCCTCTGGCATGGGCCGGAGCCTGACCGAGGCACATCTCCAAACGGAGATGACCGAACCCGGACCCTTCGAGGCTTCGCCTGATGCGGGCGGCGTGGAGCCAATCGCGGGCCGCAATCGCAACGGGCGCTCCCGCCTCCAGCTCCCGGATGGCAGCCAGCGCCTCCCGGGCGCCGTCGTCAGCAAGGACGGCGAGGGTTGCTGCCGGCAAATGCCGGCGCACATCCGCCTCGTGGAAGAGGGTGCACGCGGCGACGGTGAAGTCGAGGGAGCGGGGACGCTCCGCCAACTCCTCGGCCAGCAGCGGAACCACCAGGGTCGGCAGTGAGGCTTCCAGCTGGCTCTGCAGCCGGCGCAGGTCCTGCCGGGAGCCGCCGACGAGCAGCATGCGGTTGGGTGCCGCCTGCGGTGGGCGGGCCAGCTGTCCGGAGGCCAGCGTTGCCAGGGCCATCTCTTCCGGTGACATGCCAAACTCGCGGGCAGACTGAAGTACACCGGCCAACAGGCTGCGCAGAGCGGCGCCCTGCCCCTGCCCCGGGAACTCGTCGGCCACGAAGACGCCCTTTCCCTGGTGGCTGTACACGAACCCTTCTTCCTCCAGTTCGGCGACGGCGCGTACCACCGTGTTTAAATGGATACCCAATCCCGCGGCCATGTCCCGCAGCGGCGGCAACTGGTCGCCTGGCCGGACGAGCCCGGCCAGCAACTGATACTTCACCTGCGCCTTGAGCTGCAGCTTTACAGGAATGGCGCTGGTGTGATCGAGCGTGAATGCCTGCATGTCCAGACCTCGCTCCACGATATGTTAGGGGTTGCATTCAATGATATCGCCCGGACGGCCAATGGGCTAGCCATCTGATTGGAAAACTCCTTTGCGGCTTCGGGGAATTCTTACCAGCGGACCGGGACAAGCTATGGGCGGAGGTGTTGGTCGTGGAACAGAGGCAGCCAGGTGCTTTTTATGGGGCCAACGTGCAGGGGGCTGACAGGGCCGTGCGCGGTGTGGGTGATGACCGGCCCAGCGCTTCGCCGCGCCGGATGGAGTCGACCATGAGTATTCCACGGGCGCGGCAAATCCCGGTGGAGGGGGCGGTGACCGGACCTGAAGCCCCACCGGCGCAGGTCGATGAGGTCTATGCGCAGGCCGATCTGGACGACCTGGGAGACCTGGGCCTGGAAAGGCCATAGAATGGGCGGGAGGGGATGGGCGATCCTCGCCCGCCCCTTTTCTTTCCTGACGAAAAGGAGTAGCATGTGATTGCTTGAACAAGCAGGGTTTCAGAAGGGACTGAAATATTTATGAAAGAAGCCTGGCCATGGGTTGCAGCCGTGGCTTTAGGATATGTTAGTCTGATCGTAGGCGTCCTGTTTATGGTGCCGCTTCCCTGGAACATACTGACTGCCGTGTTCATTCTCCTGATGGCGCTCAAGTTCATGTTTACCATTATGAAAGTTGCGCGAATGGGCCCGAAGGCCACTCGAAAATAGAAAAGGACCGGCAGGGATTGTGCCGCATCCTCCGAAAAACAGACATGCCACCGAGGGCGACCGCGCCGCAGGGAGGCCCGTATGTGTGATGGCCTCAATTGGTTGGCAACGCGCGCCCATGTCGGTGACATGCTGAGCATAGTATTTGCCGTTTCGGGTGTCTTATCCTCCTTCGTGACGGGGACCCTACAGCAGGGAATCAGAGGAGGCGCAACAACGTGGCTTTGGCCCAACGGTGGGGCCAGGACTATGTCCGGCTGGCCCTGAGGATTGAGCGGCTCTTTCCCGGTTTTGTCGACGGCTACTTTGGACCCCCCGATTTGAAGGCACAGGTGGATGCGGAAGGCGAACCTGCAGCGGTCGGCCTGCTGGCGCAGGCGAATACCCTTGCCGAGCATTTGGACGAGCAGGGGTTTGACCCGGGCCGGGCTGCGTATTTGCACAAGCAAGTGAGCGCCATGGAGTTGACCTGTCGGAAGCTGGCGGGCGAGCAGGTCTCGCTGGCCGACGAGGCGCGCCTTTGTTTTGACATTGAGCCCGCGTGGACGCCCGAGGGGCAGTTCGAGGAAGCGCTGGCGATCTATGAAGAGGCGCTGCCGGGCGTCGGCAACGTCGAGCAGCGGCTGGGCGCCCGCCGCAACCGCTACGAGTTGGGGCGCGACAAGGCGCACCTGGTGCCGGCGCTGTTGGAGCGGACCATGGCGGAAGTCCGGCGCCGGACCCTGGCGTTCGTTGACCTGCCGGAAGGCGAAGGCGTTACCATCAAGACCGTGACCAGCCAGCCGTGGGGCGCCTACAACTGGTACCTGGGCAACTACCGGTCGGCCATCGAGTTCAACACCGACCTGCCCACCAACACCGGCGCTCTGCTGGACACCATGGCCCATGAAGGCTACCCGGGCCACCATGTGGAGCACGTGCTCAAGGAGCATCTGCTCTACCGGGGAAAGGGGTATCTGGAGAACTCGATTCTGCTGATCAACACGCCTGAGTGCGTCATTTCCGAGGGGATTGCCACGCTGGCGGGCGAGATGATTTTCGGGGCCGAGGAGGCCCGGGTCTGGCTCACCGGTGAGGTCTACCCCGTGGCGGGCATAGAGGCGGAGTACGCCGACCAGGCGAAGCTCAACCGTGCCGCCGAATTACTGGCGGGTGTGCGGGGGAACGCCGTCTTCATGCTTCACGCCGAAGGGCGCTCCGATGAGGATGTGGTGCAGTACCTTATGCGCTACGGCCTGATGCCGGAAGACCGGGCACACAAGGCGATGGCGTTCCTCAAATCACCCCTGTGGCGTGCGTACACATTCACCTACTTCTACGGCAGGCGGCTGATGCAGCCCCTGCTGCAAGGGCCGGACCGGCTGCACGTCTTCCGACGGCTGCTGACCGAGCAGGTGTATCCATCGCTCCTGGTGGAGTGGGCAAAATGACAAGGGCCTGCGGGGTACAATCCCCGCAGGCCTTCACTTCACGCCAAACAATTGCATGAGATCCTCGCGGCTGAGCATTTTCCCGAGGGCGGCCGGTTCTTCGGCGGCTTCCATATCGGTGAGTGGGTCCATGATCTGGTGAAAGAGCTCCCGCTTTTGCTCCACCAGGGCGTGCACCCGCTCCTCAATGGTGCCCCGGGTGAGCAGCGTGGTGACGTGCACAGGCTTCTTCTGCCCTATGCGGTGCGTCCGGTCTTCAGCCTGTTGGGCGGCCGTCGAGTTCCACCAGGAGTCAAAGTGGTACACGTGGTTGGCCCGGGTCAGCGTGATACCCGTGCCGCCGCACTTCAGCGAGACCGCCAGTACGGACGGATCGTCCAGCTGCTGGAACCGGTGGACCAGAAGCTGGCGGTTCCAGTCGGTCAGCGTGCCATCAAAAAGGGCCGGGCGGTAAGGAGCCAACCGCGGCAGCAGCGGTTTCAGCGTCTTCTCCGGGTATTGTGAGAAGACCAGTACTTTCTCACCCTGCGCGGTGAGGCGCCGCAGTTCGCGGTCGAGGAAGTCCATCTTGCAGGAGGCAAGGCTGACCGGATCGAGATTGCAGATCTGCTTGAGCTTGTTGATCAGCGCCAGGGCAATCATGGAGGCGGCCGAGTAGCCGGCCTTTTTCAAGGCATTGACGCCTTCCCGCTCCGCCGCTTCATAGGCCCACTTCTGCACGGGCGTCAAATCCAGCCAGCGGACCTGGCACTGCTTGGGGGGCAGGTGCTGAAGCACATCTACCTTGCAGCGCCGCAGGACGTACGGCCTGATCGCCTCACGCACATCCTTGGGCGACATCGCCTTGGCGGTGGCGGGCAGCAGCTTGGGTTTGAGGTAGGCGAAGACGGAGACCAGCTCTTCGAGGTTGTTCTCCAACGGGGTGCCGGAGAGTCCCCAGCGCCACTTGGCGTCGAGGCGGCCGACGGCCTTGTGGGTCGACGTGTCCGGATTCTTAATGCGCTGGATTTCGTCCAGAATCACCAGATCGAACGCCGCGGGATCGACCAGCTGCCATTTCAGGTCCTCCCGCCAGGTCTCGTAGCCAATCAGGTTCACGTGGACACGGCAGCGCCAGTACCACTCCCGCCGGCGCTTCGGCCCTTCCACCGGTACGACGCGCAGGTCGGGCGCCCACTGCCGCAGCTTGTAGTACCAGTCGAAGAGCACCGTCTTGGGGCAGAGAATCAGGGCCCGGCTCACTTCGCCCTTGTGAATCAGCAGCCGCAGCGCCGCGATCGCCTGAATCGATTTGCCGAGGCCCATTTCGTCGCCGAGCAGCGCCACTGGGTGCTCCATCAGGAAGTCGACGCCGTCGTTCTGGTAGCTGTAGAGTTCGGCCCCGTCAGGGCAGTAGATGCGGGTCGGATCCGGAGGCGGACCGGCCGGGGCCGACGGCAAGTCTAGAAAGGTAAGCGTCAGATCGGCGCCCTCGCCGGTGCCCCACTCCATGCCCGAAAAGATGGGGGGGGCAGGAGTCAGCCCGAGATTCAGGGTGCCGGTTGCTGAACTCAAAGCGCACACTCCCCCAATATCCAGGTGAATCGTGTGCGTATAGTGTGCGCCTTGTGCCGGTCAACATAACAGGAGAGTTTTGGAGGCGGATCACGGTCATTTCAGCGATAGTCGGCCTTCTGCACGAACAGGGTGCTGGCAACAAGGGCAGTCGCCGCAATGGCCGCATTCATGCCCAGCCAGAGCGGCGCCGAGCCGATCATATCCGGTCGGATCTGGTCGCCGATCAGGGGTCTGAGCAGGATGAGCACGCTCGATTGCGGGAGGAGCCCTGCATACTTCGAGTTGATGACGAAGACGGCGGCAAACGTGGTAATGATGCCGATCGCGCTGGTGACGAAGAAGTTGCGGGAGATCAGCGTGATCAGGTTGTAGACCGGCAGCATGACAGAGAGCCCCACGCCGCCTAGCAGGAAGAAGTTTGTCCATATCCAGATCTTCACGGGACCGGTTGCCCCGACCAGCAGACCCACCATCAGATTTCCGAAGATCACCAGCACGCTCAGGCTCATAATCCAGACGAAACCGACCAGCCACTTGGTCAGGTAGACTTTCCAGCGGGCGACTGGTGCCGTAAACATCAGCTTCCATGTGTCGTGTTGATACTCCGTGGCGATCAACTGGGCGCCAATCAGGGTCACGGTCAGCGGACCAAACAGGAGCAGCGAGAACATCATGCCCTGCTCGAACACGTCCTGCCACTCCGGCGTCCGGTCGTTGATCAGGAACATGAGCAGGACCATAAGCGGCGTGGCCAGGGTTGCAGCCACCGTAACCAGCAGAAACCAGGTGCGGCGCCACTTTTGCAGTTCCGCAGCGATGACTCTACGCATTTGCCGTCCCTCCCGTCAGGCTGAAGAAGATCTCTTCGAGTGAAGGCTCCCGTTCCACCAGCCGGGAGACCTTGAGGTCGTTGCGGACCAGCAGCGCGTTGATCGATGCGGCCTGGGCCTTGCCCCGAACCAGGACGTTGGTCCCGTCAACCGGCTCGGCGGGCAGCTTTGTCCGGTCCCGGATCAGCTCTGCGGCCAGATCCGCCCGGTCGACGCCGATCTCCAGCGTGCGCTCGCTTTGTCGGCGCAGCTCGTCCACCGAAGCCTGGATGAGCAGGCGCCCTTCCCGGATGACGCCGACCCGAGTGGCCACCTGCTCCACTTCGTGCAGGAGGTGGCTGCTCAGCAGCACCGTAATACCGCGCTCGGCCACCAGGAGCTTCAGCAAAGAGCGGATCTCCCGGAAACCCTCGGGATCCAGGCCGTTTGTCGGCTCGTCCAGCACCAGGAGGCGGGGGCGCCCCAAGAGCGCCATTGCGATGCCCAGCCGCTGCTTCATACCCAGCGAGTAGCGATCCACAGCCAGATCGCCGGCCTGGGTCAGGTTGACCAGATCCAGCAGTTCGCCGATCTCCTTGGGGCCGCCACACAGACCTTTCAGCGTCTGCATCAGGCGCAGGTTGCGAGCACCGGACAGGTGCGGGTAGAATGCGGGACCTTCCACCAGGCAGCCGACCTCCCCCATGAGGGCTCGCGACACCGTCGCCGGATTTCGCCCGAACAGCTCGATCGTTCCGACCGTCGGGCGGACCAGGCCCGTGATCATGCGGAGCGTGGTCGTCTTTCCGGCCCCGTTGGGGCCCAGGAAGCCGTAAATGTCGCCGCTGTGGACCGCGAGATTCACCCCGACGACCACGCTCTTCCGCCCATAGCGCTTTGTGAGAGAGCGGGTCTCCAGCACTGTTTCGTTCACAGGAAATAACCTCCTCGGTAGCACCTGAGAACAGGCTACCAGAGGAGGTTTTCATGGATCTGTATTCGACCTTACATCAACCTGACATCGGCAGCCAGAGAGTAAAGGCCGTGCCGGCGCCCTCCGCCGTTTCGACGGTGATGCGCCCGCCGTGGTTCTCGGCAATCTGCCTGACGATGGCCAGGCCGAGACCCACTCCCCGCTTCTTGTTGGTGGGCGAAGTACCCTGGTAGTAGCGCTCAAACAGCATCGGCAACTCCGCCTGCGGAATTCCCCGACCGTCGTCATAAACGACCACGGCCACCCCGGCGCCTGAGGGCGCAAGCGACACGCCGATGCGCCGGGCGCCGCCGCTGTGGCGGACAGCGTTGGTCAGCAGGTTCTGCAGGGCGCGCCCCATAAGCCGGGCATCCACCGGGATCGGCGGCAGGTCTTCCGGCAAATCCACCTCGATCTCCAGGCCGGCCTTTTCCACCTCGGGCATCAGGGCGATGAGCTGCTCGCGAATCAGCTCCGGCAGATCAACCGGCTCCCGCTTGACGGCGGGGACCGCTTGCAGCCGGGAAAGCTCCAGCAGGTCGCCAAGCAGGCCGTCCAGCGCCCGAATGCGGTCGGCAATAATGCGGGCATACCGTTTGCGGGCTTCGGACGCCGTATCATCGGATGCCATTGCCTCGGTAAAGCCCTGAATGGAAGTCAGCGGCGTACGCAGGTCATGCGAAATGTTCGCCACGAGGTCGCGCCGGGCTTGTTCCATCCGGCTGCGTTGCTCCTGGGCGGCGGCCAGGCGCTCCACCAGGTTGTTGTAAGCGCGGGTGAGGGCGGCGATCTCATCTTTGCCTTCCACGAGAATGCGGTGGCTGAAGTCGCCTGCCGCCGCCACGGCCAGTTCCCGGGAGAGGCGGGTCAGGGGCCCGGCCAGGCGCCTGGCATACCAGAAGCCCGCCAGCAGCGCAAGCACCACGGCTGCCATAATCGCCATGCCGACGCCGGTGAAGAAATAGGACCAGAAAAAGCGCATGGCGGGGGAGGCCAGCCTTATGCCCACCATCGCTTCGTTGGGGGCGGCCAGAATGACAATACCCCGCAGGGTTTCGCCGTCGCGGACGGGCTCCATTTCGTAATAGATGCTGCCCTGGCCGCCCATCGATTGGGCGAGGTCCGCCAATTGGACCGCAGCGTAACTGCGGAGCCGGTCCGGGGGTGCTGCTACCGCCCGTACTTCGCGGCCGTCGACATCAAGGACCTGCAGCCAGCCGCCGGCATCCAGCGTGCCGCTCAGCGCCGCGGGCGGAATCGGAGCGTCCAGACCTTCTGTGGCCAGGAGCTTGGCGATTTCCGCGGCGTCTGCCCCGGACGCCGGAGCAGGCAGGGAAGATGTGCGGTTAGCCAGGCGCGTCAGCTGAATGCCCGCCAGGATCAGGACGAGCAGGGTCAGCAGTGCCACAAACCCGATATAGGAGAGGGCCAGCCGTGTCGCAAGCCGCATGATCAATCCGCCCCTTCGCCGGGCGCCAGCTTATAGCCCAGCCCCCGCACAGTGAGGATCACCGCCGGCCTGTCCGGGTCCGCCTCGATCTTCTCCCGGAGCCGCCTGACTGTGACCATGACGGTGTTGTCGTCGCCCAGGTAGGGCGGCTCCCAGGCCGCCTCGTACAGCTGCTTCTTCGTGAAGATGCGGCCGGGCGCCCGGGCCAGGGCCAGGAGGAGCCCCAGTTCCTTGGCGGTCAGCGTCGCCGTCCGGCCAGAGGGCAGGCGGACGGCGGCGGCGCCCGGGTCGATGACCAGACCGGCGGCCTGCACCACCTGCAGGGCCGGCGGTTGGGCGCCCGTCGCGTCGAATTGACGCCGGCGCCGCAGGTGCGCCTTGACGCGGGCTACCACTTCGGCGCTGCTGAACGGTTTTGTGATATAGTCATCGCCTCCGACGCCTAGCCCCAGAAGCTTGTCCAACTCCTCGCCCCGCGCCGACAGGAAGAGGATCGGGAAGGTCTCCGTCCGCCGGATCTCCCGGCAGACATCTAGGCCGTCCATGCCGGGCAGCATCACGTCCAGCAGCATGATGTCCGGCACGATTCGCCTGGCCATGGCCACCGCGTCGTCGCCGGTGAAAGCGTGTTGCACGTCGTAGCCTTCCCGCGAGAGAAACGGGCTCAACAGCTCGTGAATGTCGGGTTCGTCATCGGCCAGGAGCACCGTGCCGTACATCGTCAGCGTCACCGCCTTGCCATATGTGCCAGTATTTCATCCGATACGACAACGGGAGTCGTCGGCACGCGCCCGAGGTCGAAAGCGCCAGCCAGTTCGGCGGCCGCTACGGGCTCCGGCCGCTCCAGCAGCCCACTGAGGAACGCCAGGTACCCGACGACCCGCGCGGGAGCGGCGCCGGCCTCGCGCATGCCGGCGATGGTCACCGAGCCGTGCCGTTTGGACAGCCGCTGGCCATCCGGGCCGTAGAGCAGAGGCACGTGGGCGAACCGGGGGACGGGCAGGCCCAGCGCCCGGTAGAGGCAGATTTGCCGGGGCGTGGAGTCCAGCAGGTCCCATCCGCGCAGCACGTGGGTGATCGCCATGGCGGCGTCGTCCACGACGACGGCCAGCTGATAGCCGATGATGCCATCGGCCCGGCGGACCACGAAGTCCCCGCCGGCGCCCGCCTCGGTCGTCTGGGACCCGGCCAGGCCGTCATGAAAGCAGACGGGCGCGTCCGGCATGGCAAAGCGGAGGGAAGGCGGCTTGCCCCGGGCGGCCTTCTCCGCCGCTTGGTCCGGCGTCAGGCGCCGGCAGGTGCCCGGGTAGCGGGGGCCTTCTTCGGCCAAACCATGGGGAGCGCTCGCGATGGCCATCAGCTCGGCCCGGCTGCAGTAGCAAGGGTAGAGCCACCCGCCGCTCTGCAGGTGAACAAGGGCTTGGCGATAGAACTCCTCCCGTTCACTTTGTACGTACGGCGAGTAAGGCCCGCCCACGTCCGGGCCTTCGTCCCAGTCCAGGCCCAGCCAGCGCAGGTCATCCAGGATCTGCCGGGCGAGCTCCGGCCGTGACCGCGGTTTGTCGATATCTTCCATGCGCAGCACAAACTGCCACCCGGCCCGCCGGGCCTGCAGCCAGGCAAGCAGCGCCGTGCGAGCGTTGCCGATGTGCATCTGCCCCGAAGGGGTGGGGGCGAACCGTCCACGAAACATGCAGGATCACCCTAACAGCGAAATACGTCGCCTGAGCTATTCTGCACAGACCGCAGGCTTGCCCTTCTTTCCCCGAAGCGGTATCCTTTTGTCTGTGTGAAATTGAAACGAGATTACATATGGAGGGACGGCACGGTATGCGCAGACTCTGGATGGCCGTAGCGACCCTGGCGGCCGTGCTCCTGACAGCCGGCTGCGGTGGCGTACAGAAGGGCCCCGGCACCCCGGCGAAGCCCGGTGATGCCTACAAGCAGCAGGCCCCGGCCCCGCAGGCTCAGACTCAGACCCCGGCTCCGGCGGCGAAGAAGCAGTACAGCGCTCCGCCCGCGATGCAAATTGACACCAACAAGCAGTATACGGCCACCATCAAGACCAGCATGGGCGACATCAAGGTCGAGCTGCTTGCCAAGGATGCGCCCAAGACTGTCAACAACTTCGTCTTCCTCGCCCGCGAGAAGTTCTACGACGGCGTCATCTTCCACCGGATCATGGAAGATTTTATGATCCAGACCGGCGACCCCAAGGGGACTGGATCCGGCGGGCCCGGATACCGCTTTGAAGATGAACTGCCGCCGAAGCGTTCATACGACCCCGGCATCGTGGCCATGGCCAACGCCGGAAAGAACACGAACGGCAGCCAGTTCTTCATCTGCAATGGCGTGGGCTGCAAGGGGCTAAACGACTATCCGAATTACACGCAATTTGGCTTGGTAATCGAGGGCATGGACGTAGTCCAGAAGCTTTCATCGGTTGAGGTTGTGGTCCCGCCGGGGGGCCGGGAGAAGAGCAAGCCCGTGAACCCGCCCGTGATTGAGACCATCATCATCGACGAAAAGTAGAGTCAGCAAGGGCCGCCGTGGAGGCGGCCTTTTGCTTTTGGCCATTTGCTCGGAGAGAGTACTTCTCAGGGGTGGGAATTTCGCAGGGCTGACAAAAGGAGATGGCGAAGTAAGGGAGAAACTGTAAAAAACAAACAAGGTGTACTTGCATCAAATGACAGACAATAATCGCCTGCGGGCGGTATGATGCCGGCGGTGCCCCCGTATATTGGAGGCATGATGCGGCAACAGAGGGGGACACGGCAAAGCAATAATCGGTAGTTTGGGGACTGCTCCGACCGCTGGGGAAACCGGTAATCCGGGTGGCGGCGCGGACGGTGCAAAGGGGGGCCTTCCAAGGTGAAGAGGTTCGCAGCGGTGGTGCTCGGGCTCCTGCTGGCGGTGATTCCGGCCGCCAGCATGGCGTATGGGAAGGCGAATCGCGAGGCGGAGATGAGCCGCGTTATGCGCAGCATCATCGCCTCGTCCAAGGACCCCCGGCAAGTGGCCCAACTGCTGAAACAGAAAGGCGCCCGGTTCATGGGATACCGGCAGTCAACAGTCACCTTTGTCAACACAGGCGAGGCGGTGGTGCCGCTGCGGTCAAGAACGGAGGCCGTCGGCCCGGACTTCAGGCCCACCATGACGGAACGGGCGCCCGCGGCCGGGGTATCGCCTATGGCCGGCGAGAAGGCGGACCTGACCGTGACCATGTGGCTGTACGAGTGGCGCAACAGCAACGGCACGTTTACCGAGCAGGCCTACATGAACGGTCGGTGGAGTTCCACGGAATACAGGTGGCTCGACGATCCCGTCGATGTTATCGACGTGCGGTGGATTGTTGGCGACCTCGTTTTTGTATCGTCAACTCCGTACGATGGAGTGCAGCGCGATCAGCATGCCAACGGGATTGCCAGCTATACGGTGAACGACCAGGTCCAAGATTGGGACCTGTTCGTCAACTTTCGGCCGACTTCCCAGAGCGTGTACGGCCGCTGGACCAACGTATTTGTCAACTACACGCACACCTGGTGGGGTGTAAAACTCGGTATCACCCTGAACGGCGGTCCAACCGGAAGCACGGGCAGCATCGTGATCAACACGGATGCCAAGACGTGGACAGAAGGCACCGGTCTGGCCTTCCAAATCGGGTCCCAGGAGACCCGCGGGCCAGCGATCACCAGCCTTCCCGTCGAGGAGCAGTAAGGCTGCGGGGACCAATTCATCATGGGTGTTTGAACCGAGGTGAACTGGGGTGAAGGCGGTTCCGGCAAGGGTTCTGGCTCTCGGTCTGGCAGTCCTGATTTGCATGGCGGCTCTCTTCCTGCTGGAGGGCCAAACGCCGCAGGCAGCCGCCGAGAGCCTCCAGGTGACCACGGTGGCGGACCAGAGTGCTAACGGGGCGATTTCGCTGCATGTCTCCTGGCATTGGAACCCGCCCGCAGAGCGGCGGGGCTGGCGGGCCAGGGAGGAACTGCTGGCCGTCTCGTTTGACACCAGGGCGCTGGTTTGGGTGCAAGAGCAGGCCTCCGCGGGCACCGGCGCCCGGGGCGGAACGTTGCGGAAGCTGGAGCAGGCAGCCGGCCCTGACGGGGCGAGGCGACTCTTTGTGATTCACGAAGGGCAGGATGGGCATGCTACTCTGGAGTTCCTGCCCAAGTATCCGGGCGCCCCGCCTGCTGCCGAACCCTTTAAGGTATATGTGGCATTTGACCAATCCACTGCGGATGTGTGGATGACGGAAACGGCCCTTCCTGACCACAACCTGATGACCGCCGCGAAACAGGACTTCTAGAACCACGTGGGGAAAAGGAAGAGGACGGCCGGAGCGGGCCGTCCTCTTATGATTGCTTGCGGGGGAAGAACATGCCGATGCCGCCGGCGATCAGGATGACCGGCCAGAACTTCCAGATGTCGTCCCAGTGAATGAAGCCGAAGTTTGTCAGCAAGAAGAAGACGCCGATCAGAATCAAGATGATGCCACCCATATTGACACGCATTCGCGAATTCCTCCTTCTGCATAATGAGACGGCGGTTACAAGAGATTCACGTCAAATTCTGCGCGGGTGAACGGGAGGAAAAGATGCGCATCATCTTCAAGGACAAGCAGAACTCATCTGGCGTAATTAAGGACGGCGAGATCGTCCTCTACATTTCCAGCCGGCTCTCGCGGTTGGAGCAGCAGCGTCACATCGACATTCTCAAGGCACGGCTGGCGCCCCGCCTTGAGCGGGCCCGCAAACTGGCGGTGCAGGTCGCTGCTGCCGGGCTTCCCCTCGGACTCACCCCGTCAGGCGTAACGGACGACAAGGCGCTCTATGAATGGGCGAAGGAGATCAATCGCACTCATTACGGCTTTCAGATGGGCGAAGTCCGGTTTCGCAAGCAGGAGAGCCGTTGGGGCTCATGCAGCGGCCGGACCCGGAACATTCAGATCTCACACCGCCTGCGGGGCGGTCCCCACGCCCTGCTGGAGTATGTGCTGATCCACGAGATCGCCCACTTGGGGGAGCTCAACCACAGTCCCCGCTTCTGGGCGCTGGTCGCACGCGCCTGTCCGGACTATGCGGAAAGACGGAGACTGCTCAGGCGCTACGAAGAGTATTTGAGATCCTTGCCCGGGCACTAGGTTCAGGCGAGAACCCGGACGATTACCCGGGCGAGCAGGTCGGAATCGATCTCCGGCGGCATGGCCCGCGCCCTGGTGCGCCGCAGCACCTCCTGCGGGCCCCAGCCGGGCTCCAGTTTCCATTCGGCCAGGGGCTCCTCGTCACTGCCCAGGAGGGCAACGAAGCGCGTTCCCGGGCCGCTGGGGGGGCCTGCGACGCGAATGGTCCAGTGGCCCATGGACCACAGGGTCTCGTGCTTGCCGATCTGCTGCAGGCGGATGGGCTGCGTCTTGCCGTTCCACTCGGCGACGAAGCCGGTGTAAGGGGGCTGGCTGCTGGCCGATCTCTCCGCGCCCGCGGTCGCGTTGAAGGAGTTCCCGCAGGGGCACGACCAGCTCCGGAGAATCTGACTGTCGGCCTGTATTTGATGACCCAGGCGGAACGGGCCACCCGACCGCCCACACGTGGGACACTTCAGCATTGCGCCCTTTCCTCCTTTCACCTTCTATTGTCGATTCGTGGAATTACGGAAAACTCCTGCACTTCAGCAGGATCGGAGGGTCGCCTTTCATGTCGAGAAAAGCCATGAGGCTGCTGCTGGTACTGATTCTGATCGTGGCGGTCGTCTGGGTGCTGAGTCGGGATGCCCTGCGCAGGGTCGAGCCGGTCGCAGAGGTCGATTCCGCCCTGCCGTGCCACGTCTACAAGGAACACCGCAAGAATGTGGACGCCGACGCGACGGTGCCCGTCCTCAGGGACCAGAAGGCACCTACTTACAAGGTACTTGATGTCACCGACGGCGATACCATCGTCATTGCTAAAGACGGCGAATCGCGGGTGCGGCTGCTGGCGATGGATACACCTGAGAAGAGTGAAACCCGGTACGGCTACGTCGAATACTTCGGCGAAGAGGCCTGGCGCCACGCCAGTGCTTTGATCGAGGAATCCGGCTGGCACGTGCGCATTACCTATGACAAGGCCAGGAAAGATCAGTACGGCCGCGATCTGGCCTATGTGTGGCTGCAAGACGGGCGCATGCTGAACGCCCTGATGGTGGCGGACGGCTACGCCTATAGCTACACGTCCAGCCCCAAGCCCGAGTACGTCGACAACTTCCTCGCGCTGATGCGGCAGGCCCGCAGCCGGCGGCTGGGTCTGTGGGGCCACTGTTCATAGGCACCGGAACTATTGCGGCATTTCGGGCGTCTAAACTAGCTGTCGGGTAGAGAATCTTCTGCGGAGAGGGGAAAACCCGGTGGCCGCTATTATCGAAGTAAAGGAACTACGCAAGGAGTTCAAGATCGCCAAGCGCAAGGAAGGCGCCTTCGGTGCCGTACGCTCGCTGTTCTCGCGGGAGTACACGTCAAAGCTGGCGGTCAATGACGTCTCTTTCTCCATCAAGGCTGGTGAGCTGGTCGGTTATATCGGGCCGAACGGCGCGGGGAAATCCACCACCATCAAGATGCTGACGGGGATTCTGGTGCCTTCCGGGGGCGAGGTCCGCGTGCGCGGGCTGGTTCCCTATGAGAAGCGGGTGGAGAACGCCCGGCAAATCGGCGTCGTGTTCGGCCAGCGGACGCAGCTCTGGTGGGACCTGCCGACGGTTGAGTCATTCGAACTGCTGCAGCATATTTACAAGGTGCCGGCCGACAGGTATGGGCGCAATATGGAGCGATTCAAGGAACTGCTGGGCCTCGAGGAGTTCTTGCAGACTCCGGTCCGCCAGTTGTCGCTCGGGCAGCGGATGCGCGCCGACCTCGCAGCAGCGCTCCTGCACGACCCGCAAATTCTCTACCTCGATGAGCCGACCATCGGTCTGGACGTGGTCGCCAAAGAGAAAATCCGGGAATTCATCAAAGAGATCAACCGGGAGCGGGACGTCACCGTCATCCTGACGACCCACGATATGCAGGATATCGAGAAAATCTGTGAGCGAATGATACTAATCGATAAGGGAACCGTGATCTACGACGGCCCGGTGGCCCAAATTAAGGAGCGGTTCGGCAAGGCCCGGACGCTGGTGGTGGACCTTGAGCCGAACGGGTCTGGCGACCGCCTGGAGGTAGCGGGCGCCGAGCTGATCAAACGGGAAGGGAGCCGCTTCTGGCTCCGGTTCAATCGCGATGAGATTTCCGCCAGCCAGTTGATCGCGCGGGTATCCGAGCGGTTTGCCATTCGGGACCTGACAGTTGAGGAGCCGGAGATTGAAGGGATCATCTCGCGGATTTACCAGGAAGGCTTATAACGAGAAAAACCGGCGCCCTGCCTTGGTCAGGGCGCCGGTTCGCTTAGAACGGGTTGCAGCCGATATCGGTGACGTCCGCAATCTCGTCGGGCCGGTTGCAGGAGGGGTGGAAGTACTCATATAGGCTTCTCACGCAGCCGTTGCGGTCCCGCTCATCGGTGACCAGGGCGTAGGACCAGGCCACTTCGGACTTGCCGATGTGGGTCTTCGCGCATTTGCTGATACCCGCCGCGGCCGCGTCGCCCTCGGAGATGGTGCCGAGATAGGCCAATAGCATGGCATACAGATTGGTCGCCTGACCAACAAAGAAGACATCCCACTCGCCGTTGGGCTGACGGGCATGCAGCTTGAAGACTCCGCTCTTGCGGGGAACGTCTACAATGTCGAACGGGTGCTCAAGGCGCCCGCCCTTCCAATCGAGGCCGAGAATGGTCATCCACGCCATGTAACCGTCTCCTTTCGCCCCTTACCGGCACCGATCAATGAAATCATTACGAACTATATGCTAGCACAAAAGTGCTACATCGTCCACACGCTTGTGGTCATCAACATTCTGCTCAGAAAGGACAAGCGGCGCTGCTTGTAGAATTTTAGAAGCAGCAATGGGTACTACATCCAGGAGCGTTGCATCTATGCATAGAGCCAGTGCAGTGATGGCCGGAGTCGTATTGCTGTTGGTGACTGGCGCAGCCGGGTGTGGGCGCCCGTCGGGCGAAGTCCGCCAGCCCGCCCCGGAACCAGCCCTACCGGTTGAGCAGGTAGCACCGCAGCAACCCCCGCCCCCGCCGCCGCCCCCTGCGGAAGTTGACCTTGTCTTCGTGGGCGACATCATGCTCGACCGGGTGCCGGGCAAGGCCGTCGAACAAGGCGCCGACCCTCTGGCAGCCGTCGCTGACGTGCTGAAGGAAGCCGATATCGCAGTCGGCAACTTGGAGTGCGTAATCGCCACCGTCGGCCAGAAAGTGCCCAAACTCTACAACTTCCGGTGTCATCCCCGTAACGCCCCTTTGCTGGCCCGGTACTTTTCGGCCATATCCGTAGCCAACAATCACTCGGGGGATTTCGGGAAGGAAGCCTTTGTCGAGCAGATCCAACTGCTCGACCGGGCCGGTCTCAGCTACATCGGTGGCGGCATGGACGCCGAACGGGCGCACTCCCCGCTGCTCTTGGAGCGCCAAGGCATCCGGGTGGCGCTGCTGGCGTACAACGAAGTGGAACTACGCTCGTATGAGGCTGGGCCCGCCACGCCCGGGCTGGCCTGGAGCGACGACGAGCGGGTCATACAAGACATTGCCGGAGCAAAAGCAAGAGCGGACCTGGTTATCGTGTATCCGCATTGGGGGCTGGAATACCATACGCAGCCGTCGGAACGGCAGCGGAACCTGGCCCGGAAAATGATCGACGCGGGCGCTGACCTGGTCGTCGGCGGGCACCCCCACGTGACACAGACCGTCGAGTACTATAAAGACCGCCTGATTGTCTACAGCCTGGGCAATTTCGTGTTTGACGACTTCAATGATGTGCCTCCGGCGCTGAACGAACCGTCCCGAACCAGTTGGATGCTCCGGGTGACGGTTGGGAAATCAGGGCTAATCAGGTGGGATACACTCGTTGCACGGACCGATGACACGGGCTTACCGCAACTCGTCCCGGGCGTGGCAAGTCCCTGTGGCAATGCGGACGCAAAGGAGATTGCGACATGCAAGGCCGAGTGAAGCAACTGCGCATGAGCTTCGGGCTGGATCAACGGGGTTTTGCGGAACTGGTCGGCCGCCCGGTCACGGAGATTGCGGCCTGGGAGAAGCCCGATGTGTCTCCCTCCGCCGAGGACCTGGCCTTGTTGGAGGCCCGTTTCGGAGTATCACCGCGCTGGCTGGCGGGTGACGAGGTGCCAATCTGGAGCGCCCGCGTGCTGGAGTTGCGGGAATGGCTGGGCGCCCAGGTCAGGACCCTGTCCGGATCCCGGCTGGTGACCATGATCAGCGCGACCACCGGGGAGCGGATCTCGTACACCATCAACTTAATGCGAAAGAAAGACCCCCAGCTTTTTGTGCTGGAGGTCGTCGCCTGCTGGCTCGGCCTGACTGCTGGCAGTACTGAACTGCTGCTGCGGGGCGAACTGGATCCGGGTTCGCCGGTGATCGCCCGGGCGAGCGACCTGACGGGGATTTCCGAGCGCTGGTTCCGAATGGGGCCGGTGGATCAGTTGAGGACATAGAAAGAGTGCGACCTCCGCAAGAGAGGTCGCACTTTTCTAGTCTTGACACCAACCGGGTGACCCCGCCGACCACGGATCTGAGCAGCCTGAGAGAAGACGAATCCGAGGTGCGGCAGATCCGATTCCGGCAAACACGGAGACCAACGCGATCGCAACGAGCAGGATCAGGACAGTCCGTTTCATCTGATTGCCTCCAATCTAGTAGGTGTACGCATGACCCGCTGAATTCGGCTGAGCAGGTGGTCGAGAAAGTGGTCGACAGCGCAGCCCTGGGCTGTGGCCAGGTGGTGGTGGAAAGCGCGGAGATCGCCCTGAGCTTGGGCCGTCAGGCCGCGGGTGAGGTGGAACCGTACCACTGTGGTCGGACTGACGGTGGGGATGGTGGGGGCGGGCATGTCATCCAGCAAATGGGCGGCTTGGTCTGGTTGATTGGTTGCCAGCAGGTAGTCGGCTCGTGAGATTCGCCATGACAGCTCGTCGGGCTCGGAGGCGATGAACGGTTGGGCCTTGGTGAGAGCGTCGTTGGCTTCGGGAGTGCGATTCAGTTGAAGACAGACTTCTGCAGTCCTCAAGTTTGCCTTGAACAGCATACATCTAACCTCATCGGAATCGCCCGCGGGCGATGCCAGGACTGCTCGCGTACCCTGAATGAGGTGCCAATAAGCCTGCGCATGCTCCTGCTTCAGGGAGGCGATATGCGCCAGGTTAAAGTAAAAGTAGAAGCTGATGCCGTTCACGTTCGGATTGTCAGTGCACTGATTGAGCAGACGGTGCCCCAATGCGTCGTACCGGGCTGAGCGCTGAACGTCACCCGAGTGGTAGCAGAGTCCCAATCCGTCTATGATACACATCATCTGCAGAACGGGGTCGTCCAAATCGAGTGACAAAGCCTCTTCAATCAAACTTAAACCTTCCATACTCCGGCGGCTGTCGGTAAGCATCAGGAAGCTTGCCTTGAGCCGGAGGGCATACCCCAGTTCAGAACCCTGCGCCGTCCTGATGAACCCGTCCATCAACTCGAGACAGCGCGACTGGTCACCCTGGCGGTGAGCGTCCATAACGGCAATACGAAGTTGCTCGTAATTCACGCCGCTCACCCTCCTGAATGTTCCCAATAGTCAACACTCTGTTCGAGGCTTGTGGGAGAATATCCTCTCCTACGTAGAAAGAACCGTTCTTCAATAATCGACCGATCGCGAAAAATTGTCGCACAATATCACATCGCCTCCACTCGGGCAGACTAGCCCAAGTGGAGGCGATTTGCGTGCAGAAAGAGAACGTCCTGCATCGTTTGAAGTTCCTGTACGACCAGGTCCACCAGACCGCAGAACGGGTCCAGCACTTGCCGGCTTCAATGCCTTTGCACGTGCATCCCCAGTCCCTGAACTGGGATGAGGACCTGCACCGGTTCGAAGACGAGTATAACTGGCTCGTCGGGCAGGCTCTGGCTGACAAGACCCTGACGCCCGATGAACTCGCGGCCCAAGAACTGCCCGAGCGATTCCACCGCGGCTGGCAGTGCGTTTAGCCGAAGCGGAACGGCAGGTCGAGGTCTATGGCGGAGCGGCAGAACCGCCTGAGATTGTGCCAGACGGCCACGGGTCCGTCAAGGCCGGCGCTGTCGCCGTTGCCTGCGGCCAGGGCGGCGCGCACCTGGTCAGGGAAGGCGCTTGCGAGTACGGACTCCAGTGCGTCCAGCTCCCTGAGTAATGCCACAGCCGAGCCGATGGAGGTCTCCTCAATAAAGAAGGCGTGGAGAAAGTCTGCGGGCAGGTAGTAGCCATCTGCATCGTCATGGTTGATCAGATGGTTAAACGGAAACCCGGGCGGCACCCGGCCTTCATAGTAGTCGTCCGGCGTCTTGCCGTGCACGGCGGCGGCCATGCGGCGCAATTCGTGGAGGCCTTCCAGCGTCCCCACTTGCTCGTCCAACCCTTCATCGTCGCGGGGGTCCGCAAGGTCGGACTCAATGCCGTACAGGTCGTTCAGAACGCCCGCCACCTTCCCGGCCTGTTCCTTGTCGGCAAGCTGAAGGAGCGTCAGTTCCTCGGGGTCATCTTCGCCTGTCGTGTCGCGGTACCTGTCGGCGGTAAACACCATCGGTTGCACAATGGCGTACAGCTCCATGGGCGGGTCTTCCTCCCCGTTGGATCCGGAGTTACCACCCATTATCGCACAAAAGCAGGCCCCGTGCCATTCGGCCCGGGGCATGCCATGCTCAGTCTGCTGCGGCGCTCAGGCCTGGCGAGCGCCGCTGCTCGGCCCGCCCGGTCAGCACTGCCGTACAGACAGCTTGCGCAAGTTGCAGCGTCAGGTTTTCGTGGTCCCGGTCAGGATGGAATTCGACCAGGTCCAGCGCCAGAACATGGCGGTGCCGGGCCAGCTGAGCGACCAGTTCCAGCGCCTCGTGCCGGTGGAAGCCCCCGGGCACCGGGGTCATGGTGCCCGGCGCCTGCCCGGGCTCGACGGCGTCCATGTCGAAGCTGATGAAGAGATTCGGCTTCAGCCGCATAAGGATGCGGTCCCATTCATGCCGCACCTGGTCCGGGCTGAGCACTTCGACCGCTTCCCGCTCCAACAGCTCCCGTTCGCCGGGGTCGAGATCCCGAATGCCCCACAAATGCAGGGCCGCTGGCTCGATAACGGCCGGCATGATCTCGGCCATGAGGCCGCAGGCCAGGGCGAGTACCATCCCGTGGGGGTTGCCGGTAGGGGAGGTGTCGATGATGTTGAAATCGCCGTGTGCGTCGATCCAGATCACATCATAATCAAGCCCCATGAGGTTCAGAGCCCAGAGTGTGCCCAGCGACGTGCAGTGGTCGCCGCCCAGGGTGAGCATCAGGTGACCCGGCTTGTGGGTGCGGAGCCAGAAGTCCGCCTGTTCCCGGGCGGCTGCCACACACATGCGAACCCGCTCGCTGGCAGGGTGTGCGCGGTCGCCTTCAGGGAGGGTCAGGTCGCCGAGGTCTTCCACTGGGCCGCCGTGCTGCTTCAGCGCACGAATGAGGCCGGCGGAGCGAAGCGCTTCGGGCGCGTGCCGCACGGCGCGCCTGGGCAGGCCCATGGTCGTGGGAAATCCGAGGAGCTGAACGGCCACGACAATCCCCCACAGTCTTGCCCCGCCGGATTCTCCCGCGTCGGGGCCATCTTATACACCCATGTGTATGCAACATTGTATATTCGAGTCCGACAGCCTGATTCCTCCTGTTGGTGGATGATCTGCGATGCGCTGGAAAAGCTACCGGGGAAGGAGGGAACCGGACCGATGCCAAGCAAGAAGACGGGCGCCGCCCGGGCGGCGGCGCCGACGAAGCCCAGGGAGCTCAGTCCCCTGGATCTGCTGAAGTTGGAGATTGCCACGGAGCTGGGGCTGGCGGAAAAAGTGGCCACGGACGGGTGGGGCATGCTGACCGCTGCTGAAACCGGCCGGGTGGGCGGCATTCTCAACCGGAAACTGAAGGAACGCCGCATTACCATCGGGCCAAAAGGCACCCTGGTGCCCCTGGACTGACGCCGGCAGGCAGGAGCCGGGCGTCCCGGGCACGAAAGCCCTCTGTGCGGGCCGCAATGGGTACATCGTTACCAGCGGACCAGCGCTCCAGGGGGTGTGTGGAAGATGCGCGTGCCGGTTGCCGCCGTCCAATTCGAACCCCGATTTGCTGACAAAGAGTACAACGTACTGAAGCTCAAGGAGCTGACCGAGCAAGCTGCCCATGCGGGGGCCAGGTTGGTCGTGCTTCCGGAGATGGCCACGACCGGGTACTGCTTTCGGAACCGCGAGGAGATCGCACCCCTGGTGGAACCCATACCCGGCGGGCCTACCATTTCGGTTTTCACGGAGCTCGCCGCCCGACACGGCATCTACGTGGTCATTGGGATGCCTGAAGCGGAGCCGGCAACGGGCGCCTTCTACAATACCGCCGCCCTGCTGGGCCCCGGGGGCTACATCGGGAAATATCGCAAGACCCACTCCTATATCGATGAGACCCGCTGGGCCCGGGACGGGGACCTGGGCATACCGGTCTTTCCGACGGAGGTCGGGCGCATTGCGATGGTCATTTGCATGGACAACGCGTACTTCGAGCCGGCGAGGGTGGCGACGCTGGCCGGGGCGGAGATACTCGCATTTCCCACCAATTGGCTCGGACAGCAGGACGCATGGCGCGCCCGCGCCATGGAAAACGGCGTGTACGTCGTAGCGGCCAACCGTTGGGGCCAGGAGCGCGGTGCCGTTTTCTGCGGGAACTCGGCGGTCATCGACCCCAGCGGGCGCGACCTGAACCTGATGCCCTCCGGCGACGGCGTGGTGCTGGCGGATGTGGAGACGGACCTGGCGCGGGCCGCGCGTACGGTTGCCCTCTCGCGGCGCCAACCCGAGCAGTATCAGGAGCTTCTGATCAGCAGTTACCTGTGGCACTGGGGCGACGCCCAGCGGCTGCCGCCCGGGCGCCCGGTCGTGGCGGCTGCGGGGACTGCCGTGGACCTGGAGCGCATGGTCGATCAGGTGCGCTGGGCCGACAAGCGGGCCCGCGACCGGGGCTGGCCCAAGCTTGATCTGGCCGTATTCCCGTGGTGCGATCAGCTGCCGGACCCCGGCGCCCTGGCAGAGTTGGCCCGCACCCTCGGCTGCTACTTGGTGTGGGGTGCCCCCGAGGAGGGCGGGTACAGCACTGCCTGGCTGACGGGTCCGGAGGGCCCGGTGGGCTGTTACCGCCAGCTGCACGCTGAGCCCGGGAGCCGGGCGGGGGACCGGTTTGCCGTCTTCGACCTCCCCTGGGGGCGCCTGGGACTGCTGGTCGACGGGGATCTGCTGGTGCCGGAAGCCGCCCGCATTCTGGCCAAACGCGGTGCCGATCTCGTAGCGGTGCCGACGCGCTGGGCCGTGGGTTCCGACCGGCTGATCTGGTCAGAGCGCTGCAACGAAAACAATACGCCGCTCGTGGTGGCCGATGCGGCGGGGAGCGGCGTATACCAGCCCGTACGCCCCCGTGCAACCTTGGTGGAGGTGCCCGGGGAGATGGCCCTGGCCTTGGTGGATACGGGCGCCGAGGCGATCAGGGCAAAAGAACTGCTGCGCAAGCTGCAGCCTCGCTGGTACGACTCGTTGGTACTATCGCGATAATAAAAGCCGGCTCGGAACTTGTCCGAGCCGGCTTTACCATTACCGAATGAAGAAGCTGATGGAGCCGGTGCCGGCTTCGAGGCTGACCGTGTACTTGCCGTCGCCGGAAGTGCCGGAAGCTGAGCTGCTGGCGCCGCTGCGGGAGATTCGCATGAAGTCCGGGGCGTTCAGAGACCCGGTGCGGGTCTGGGCGGTCGCCCGAATGCTGCTCTCCTTGGGCACCGTAAAGCCGATGGAGCCGGTCTGCGTTTTCAGGGAGACGTTGCCTTCCAGGGTTGCATCGGCGGTGACATCGATCCGGCCGGTGCCGGTCTCGGCGATCAGACTGCCGCCGTGATAGTTGCTGACGTTGATTGAGCCGGTGCGGGATTCGAGCTGCAGGGCGCCCACTGCGTTGCGCAGGCTGATGCTGCCGAGGTTGGTGCGGGCATCGACGGGGCCCTGGAAGTCGTTGACGCCGATGTAGCCCGAGCCGCCGTTGATGCTGAGCGTGCCGGAGCCGGCGTTTACTTCAATGCGGCCTACGTTGCTGGACAGGACCATGTCGCCCTTGTACCCGGTGACATCAATTCGGCCGGCGCCGCTCTGGGCACGAACTTTGAGGCCGTCGGGAGCGGAAATGACATAATGGATGGAGACGTTGTTCAGTTGGCTGGGCAGGTCAGCAGAGATGCGGATGGTTTCGCCCTCGGTGATATTCAGCTTGATCTGCTCCAGCTGGCTACGGATGTCCGCGCGATCTACGATGACGCCCTCGGCTGAGTAGGTGGCTTCGACCCGCATTTCGGTGGACCCGACGTTAGGCCGCAGGGAGACGGAACCGACCTTGACGTCCGCGACTAGTTCCTTGGCGTTGCCAACCTGGACGGTCGCTTCTTCGGTCCGGGTCTCCGGCGGGCCGATCTGGATGCCGAGATAGTGGCTGTTGGGAAGGACATACGTGCGGAAGGCCGTGACGCCGGTGCTGACCAGGATGATGAAGATCAGCAGGAAAGCGCCGCCCACATCCCAGCGGATTCTACGGTCTTCGCCGCTCTTGTGGTAAATGATGGTGTGGACCAGGTATTCGATGCCGAACCCGATCAGGACCATCGGCCAGAGTCTGGCGACGGTGCTGACGGCGCCGGTATATACGCCAAGATTGTCCAGCAGCAGCCCGGCGCCGAAGGCTACGAGGCCGAGGGCCACGGTAATGCGGCCGACTTTGAATGCTGAGTTCATCAGGATGCTCCTCCTTGGAATATGCCGTCCTCTCGATCTTACATGCGGTTTGACGGCCCAGCGAGGGGCAACCCTTCACTTACGCGCAAAAAAGTTGCGGGCGGCCGGCCAGACCGCCCAGATCACCTCGTCCCCAGTACGATCAGCAAGACGCCCGCTGCGATCAGCACCAGCTTTGCGGGCTGGATTGCACCGATGCTCCCCGCCAGTCCGAGGGCGCTGACCGTTATGAAAATGACCGGCCCGACCATGCCAAGCATGCCGTTCAGCCGCACCATCGAGGCGACGTTGTCCATTCTAAGGAACAGCAGCAACGCCGTCACCTCGACCGCCGCGGACAGCCCGCGCGCCAGCCGGATGCCCAACATCATCCGATCTTCCAAACCCAGGCCTCCCTTCACATCCAGCGCAGCATGGCCAGCAAAACGGCGGTAAATCCGGCGGCTGCCAGCGGTCCCACGGGGATGCCCCGGAAGACCAGCACCCCGATAATCGTCCCCACCACCATGCCTACGATCACCTCGGGGTTGACTTTCAGCAGAGTCACTCCATACCCGCTGAGCACCGCAGCCAGCACGCCCCCGACAATGGCCGCCAGCCCGTTCCAGGACGTAAAGCTTTCCCGGATCTCACGGAAACCCACCTCACCGGTGGCGAAGGGGACGAGAACGGAAACGAGCAGGAAGATCAGGCCGGCCTCCAGCCCGCGCTTTTCCAGCACCGGGAAGAAGCGATCCAGCCGCATGACCTGCATGATCAGCACAATGCCGGCGGAAGTGACAATCAGCGCATTTCGAGCGGCTACGCCCAGCGCCATTAACGTGAGCAGGATAATCCGCTCGCTGCCCATGGCTCATCCCTCCTGGGACTTACTCTATGGCTTGGCCGCGAAAAAATGCCTTCGGCGGCATCTGTACGCGGACATGGAGGGGAGACTAGCCGTGAGACAAGATCCACGCGGAGGGGATGAACGGTGGCCGGGTCTGACACGAATCAGGGTCCGAACAAGTGGCTGCAACTGGCGGCACTCTGTACGGTCCCGTTGATAATGGTACTGGGCAACTCAATGCTGATCCCCGTTCTCCCGGAAATGGGACGGGTGATGGGGCTGGACAAGGCGACCACCGGGCTGGCGGTGACTGCCTTCTCCCTCGCGGCAGGCGTGGGCATCGCGCTGGCAGGCTTTCTTGCCGACCGATTCGGGCGTAAGGTCGTTATTGTGCCGAGCCTGCTCCTGTATGGTCTGGGGGGGGCAATCTCCGGACTGGCCGGCTGGTGGCTCGCGCAAAACGGCTATATGGTCGTGATGGTCGGTCGCGTGATTCAGGGCCTGGGCGCCGCGGGTACCGCCCCCGTTGCCATGGCATTCGTCGGTGACCTGTTCAGCGGTGGACAGCGCGTGACCGCCCTGGGCATCCTCGAGGCGTCCAACGGCCTGGGCAAGGTCGTTTCGCCCATACTGGGCGCCCTTGTGGGCGAACTCTTCGTCTGGTGGGGCGTCTTTTTCTCTTATGCATTCCTCTCCATCCCCTTTGCACTGGCTGTTTGGTTTCTGACCAAAGAGCCTGAGCGCAAGAAAGCCGGCAGCGCCAAGCAATACTTCGGCGACGTGGTGAAGGTCTTCAAGGCCAAGGGGGTTCCCCTGCTCGCCTGCTTCTGGGCGGGTACGGTGGCCCTGTTCCTGCTTTTCGGCGTGCTGTTCTTCCTCTCCGAGCACCTCGAGACCGCCCACGATATCGACGGAGTGCCCAAGGGGACGCTCATCATGTGGCCCGTGCTGGCCATGTCGCTTACGTCGTTCGGGTCGGGCCTGTTTCTGCAGAAGCGGACCAACTTGCTCAAACCCGCTGTAGTGGCCGGACTGACCATCGTAACAGCCGGCATGGCTCTGGTGGCCATCGTGCCGCAGGACTGGGCGTTCTTTACGGGCGTGATCGTCGGTGGGGTGGGAACCGGCCTGCAATTGCCGGGGCTGAACAATCTGGTCACCTCTTCGGTGGAGACGGAACAGCGGGCAGGCATCACCTCCATTTACGGAGCGGTGCGGTTCATCGGTGTGGCCTTCGGCCCGCCGCTGTACGGCGCCCTGATGAAGAACGGCGAATCGGTGCCGTTCTGGTTCTCTACCATTTTGGCGGCGGTAACGCTGGCGGTCACAATTTTCGTGATTCACCCCGAAAAGCTGATCGGCAAAGGGCAGGGGCAGCAGGGCGGCGGCGGCGGCGGGCCGGCGCAGGGCAAGAAAATCCCGGCCTGGGCGCCGCCCGGTGACTTGCCGTCCGGTACCCGCGGCGATCAATACGAACCGCTCTCCTAGTCTAGTGCGGCGCCGCGCAGCGGCGAGGCCGCACGGCGCTCGTAAATGGCGCGTCAGCGCCGAGAAGGGACAGGAATTGGCTGGGAATGCTCGAAGTTCATAGGGAGGATGAGCCGGAGCGGGGGGTATCAAGGTGGACCTGGCCCATGTCGCCGACCTGTGGGAGGAGAACCAGGAGTGCCTCAAGCAGCGTCTGGGGCAGAGCGAATCCGAACTGTTCGGCGCGCGCTGGGTACTGATGCCCGAGGCGCCCTTTCCGCGGTTCAATCATGTCAGCCGCATCCGCGTCGGCGCTGAAGAGGTCGACGGTCTCATTACGGCATGCCGCGCCTTTTTCCGGGACCGGGGGCTGCCCATTTGCAGTCTAATGGTCACCCCGGCGACCCGACCGGCTGACCTGGGGGCGCGCCTCTACCGAATGGGCTTCACCAGTGAAGTGAACCCTGTCATGGTGTGGAACGGCACACCGGTTGATTCGGTCAACCCTTACATCCGTGTACAGGTGGTTCCCTCCGAGCGGCAGGAACTGGTTTATGGCATGATTCGCCGGGTCTTCTTTCCCCACGCCCCGGAGGCGACGCTCGTAGCGGGGCGCCGCGGCGTTACCACCTCATACGAAATTGGGGCGGTCAATTATGTGGCTTACTGGGGGACCCGCCCGGCCGGTGCCGGCATGCTCTTCTGCCATGGCGGCATGGGCGGTATCTATAACATGTGCACGATGCCGGAATTTCGGGGGCGGGGTGTCGCCACGGCGATTATGGCCGCCGCCCTCAGCGAGGCCATGGCGAGGGGCTGCACCCATGTGGGGCTGACGCCCACTGCCATGGGACGGCCCCTTTACGAACGGCTGGGGTTCCGGGAGATCTACCAGGAGCGGTACTTCGTCGAGCGGCTTGTCGACGGGTATTTCGAGTGATACGGAAGGGCGCCCGCTGCGGGGCGCCCTTCGCCCTGATCCGGCCATACGGCGAAAAGGATTATCTCATTTATGTGTAGAATCTTACGATACAGACTGAGGAAGGCCACCGCTCGACCGGTGGCCTTTCTTTTCCCAGGGGAATGGAGGGAGTCTTGTGGAGCCCTTTGATCTTGGTGCCATGCTGGAGCAGCAGCTACGGCCCTACCGCAGCCTGTTCCCGACCGTCTCGAAGCTGCCGCCGGCGGGCCGGCCCCGGGCGGAGGTCCTGGCCGAAATTGCCCACCTGAGCGGATTGGAAGCGCAGCGCTGGCAGTCCGGGTGCGCATCGGGCGCCGTCTACCACGGCGATGGCGGCCACATCGACATGCTCAACCAGGCCTATGCCCTGCACTCGCAGAGCAATCCTCTGCACCCGGACATCTGGCCCAGTGCGCTCAAGTTCGAATCGGAAATCGTGGCCATGACCGCCCACATGCTGGGGGGACCGGCGGGGGAGGTGGTGGGCACCGTCTCCTCGGGCGGGACGGAGTCGATTCTGCTGGCCATGAAGACCTACCGGGACTGGGCCCGGGAGCGCAAGGGCATCGCCCGCCCCGAGGCCGTGGTGCCGGTCACCGCCCACGCAGCGTTCTGGAAGGCAGCGCAGTACTTTGGTATTGAGCTGGTACCCGTCCCCGTCGATGGCCAGTTCCGGGTGGATGTGGCCGCTGTCCGTACGGCACTGACGCCGAACACAGCCGTCATTGTGGGGTCGGCGCCCGCCTTTCCCCACGGCATCATCGACCCGATTCCCGAACTGGCGGCCATCGCTGCGGAGCGGGGCATCGGCTGCCACGTGGACGCCTGCCTGGGGGGCTTCCTGCTGCCCTGGGCCGAGCGGCTGGGCTATCCCGTGCCGGTCTTCGACTTTCGGAACCCGGGCGTCACATCCATGTCGGCTGACACGCATAAGTACGGGTACGCAGCCAAGGGCGCCTCGGTCGTGCTGTACCGCGGCACCGAACTGCGCCACCACCAGTACTTCACTATTGCGGACTGGCCTGGCGGGCTATATGTCTCGCCTACTTTCGCAGGCAGCCGGCCCGGGGCGTTGAGCGCCGCCTGCTGGGCCGCTATGGTCTCACTGGGCGAAGAGGGCTACACCGAAGCGGCCCGCCGGATTCTCGGGGCGGCGGAGGCCGTGAAGGAAGGCATTCGCCGGATCAATGGACTGCGTATCCTTGGCGAACCGCTTTGGGTCATCGCCTTTGCCTCGGACGAGGTCAATATCTATCAGGTGATGGACCGGATGGCGCGGCGGGGCTGGAGCCTGAACGGGCTGCAGCGGCCCGCTGCGGTCCACATCGCCCTGACGCTCCGGCACACCCAGCCCGGCGTGGTGGACCGGTTCCTGGCCGACCTGGCAGCAGCGGTCGCTGAGACCAGGGCGAACCCGGACGAAGTCACTGGTATGGCGCCCATTTACGGCATGGCTGCGCAGATGCCCGGGGAGATGGTCGATGAACTCCTCCGATATTTCCTGGACCTGATGTTCAAGTCGTGAATCCGGAGGTATTGTATGGCTATAGAGAGATACATCCTGGCCATCGACCTTGGTACATCGGCCCTGAAAGTGGCGTTGGTTTCGACCCGGGGGAAGGTTGTGGGGCTGGAGACGGAGCCCGTGGCTTTGAGCCTGCTGCCCGGTGGGGGGGCGGAGCAGGATCCGCACGAGTGGTGGCGGTTGGTCAGAAAAGCGGCTGTGCGTTTGCTGGAGCAGGGCATGGTGCCACGCGGCGATATTGTGGCCGTCAGCTGTACGGCCCAGTGGTCGGGCACCGTTCCCGTGGACCGGAACGGCCGTCCGCTCATGAACGCCGTGATTTGGATGGACTCCCGCGGCGCCCGGGACATCCGGGCTGTCACGGACGGCCCCGTGCGGGTGTCCGGCTACGGCGTGGATAAGCTCTGGCGGTGGCTGCGCAAGACCGGCGGCGTGCCGGGCGCCAGCGGCAAGGATTCGCTCGCACATATTCTCTACATCCGCCGTTCCTGCCCGGAGGTCTACGCAGCGACCTACAAATTCCTCGAGCCCAAGGACTATCTGAACTTGCGCCTGACCGGGAAATTCGCCGCGTCCTTTGACTCCATCGCCCTGCACTGGGTGACGGATAACCGCGACATCAACCAGGTCCGCTATGACCCGGAACTGCTGGCGCTGACCGGCCTGGACCTCGCACAGCTGCCCGACCTGGTCCCGTCGACCGCCGTGATTGGCCAGATTCTGCCGGATGTGGCGGCGGAACTAGGGCTGAGCGAAGCCGTCCAGGTCGTGGCAGGGGCGCCCGACCTGCAGTCGGCTTCGGTCGGGTCGGGCGCCACCCGCGATTTCGAGGCCCATCTATACGTAGGCACCTCGTCGTGGCTCTCCTGCCACGTTCCGTTCAAGAAGACCGATTTGCTCAGGAACATGGCTTCGCTGCCCTCGGCCATTCCCGGGCGCTACTTCATCGCAAACGAGCAGGAGACAGCCGGGGCGTGCCTGACGTTCCTGCGCGACAGCATCTTCTTCCCTAACGACGGCATCGGGCCGGGGCAAGCGCCGCCCAACTTTTACGCCCTGCTGGATGAGCGGGCCGCCGCCGTGGCGCCCGGGGCGGGCGGGGTGATCTTCACCCCCTGGCTATACGGCGAGCGGACGCCGGTGGAAGATCACACCATTCGGGGCGGTTTTCACAACCTGTCGCTGGGGGCGACCCGCGCCCATCTGGTCCGGGCCGTACTGGAAGGCGTGGCGCTCAATGGCCGCTGGCTGCTGGAGGCGGTCGAAGCCTTTGCCGGCCGGCGGCTCGATCCCATCCGGATCATCGGCGGCGGCGCCCGCTCGGAGCTCTGGTGCCAGATCTGGGCGGATGTGCTGGACCGCTCGATCCAACTGGTCGCCGAGCCGGTGGAAGCAAACGCCCGTGGCGCCGCCGTGATTGCAGCGGTAGGCCTGGGATACCTGAAATTCGATCAGGTGCCGGAGGCGGTTGCCGTGACGCAGACGCTTTCGCCCCGGGGCCAATACCGCCGGCAGTATGACCGTATCTACCGGGCGTTCCAGATGCTCTACCGTAAGCATAAGCCGCTCTGTGCCGCCCTGAACGGCTGAACAAATGGAGGGAAGGCCCATGGTACGATGGAGATCAAGCCGGTGGCTCTTGCTCGTACTATTCGTCTTGACAGCCGGGGCCTGTTCCCGTCCGCCCCATGATGTCATCGTCACGGAAGATCCCGCCCCAAAAACCGCGACACCTCCGCCAAAGGCCTTTCTGGCCACGATCAAGGCCTGGGGCGACCTTGACTTCTCCTTTCTGGCCTACGACGTGTTCGGCCCGGGTCGCATCGCCCTGGGGGGGCCCGCCGCCGGGGGCCGCGTGACCGTACTGACGGCGGAATTCCGGGACGGGGAGCTTCAGGCGGCTTCCGAAGTGAGCGAACCCATGGGTGCACTGCGGGACGTGACCCGTGGCGACATGCTGAACATGGGCGAGCCCCAGGCCGTGGTCACGACCGAAAAAGGGGTTCTGGTGCTGCTCGGCACGGAGAAGTACATCAAGGTGGAGCAGCCCGACGTGGAGAAGGTCTTCGTGGGCGACTGGGACGGCGACGGTCGGTCCGAGACGGCGTATTTCCATGGGAAAGAGGGCGCCCTGAAAACTTCAGTCTTCCGCTACACACCCGACGGCAGCAGGGAGGCAGTGGGCCAGTTCGCCGCGCCGGATTTCCCGAACTGGGCCGCCGTACGCGATGGGCGCCCCGGGGAGCGGGCCGTGCTCATGGGTGCCGAGAGCGGTGAGGAGACTCTGCAAATCACCTTTTACCACCTCGACTTCGCCGCCGGACTGCAGCCCGCCGCCCGCTATCCCCTCCACCGGAGCAGCGAAGAACCCGAGGTTAGCTACGCGGCGGGCGAACTGGGCGGGCGCCCCACCCTTGCGATTTCGCACATGGCGGAGCAGTCCTATGTGGACCTTTTCGATACGGCTGCCGAGGGCATGCCTTTCCGGGGCCGGGTTCCCCTGCCGGGCGATAAGCCTTACGTGGTGTTGATTGGTGCCTTCACGGGAGAGGCTGGCGAACTGCTGGCGATTACGCCGCAGGGTGAATGGGTGCTCTACGATGCTGGAGCCGCACATTGATGGCGCCAGACCGGGCATGGCCCCCATATAATAGCAGCCACGGGACGATTCGCAGTCGTTCTATGGCTGATGAAGGGGGCTCGCTTCCCTTGGCAGATGGAAGAGCTTTTGACGGCGTGATCCGCAGCCCGCTTGCAGGCCGGAGCGAAAAACCCCGGACCCGGGGCCAGACCATGATTATCGATAAGGGCCTTGGCCTGGCCCAGACAGGGGACCTGCTGGAACTTGCATCAGATTTTGTCGACTACGTCAAGTTCAGTTTCGGCACTGCTGCGCTTTACACACCTGCGCTGCTCAGGGCAAAGGTTGCCCTGATTCGCTCCTATGGGATCGATGTCTACCCGGGGGGAACGTTTCTGGAGGTGGCAATCACCCAGGGACGGCTGGAGTCATACTTGCAGCGGTCCAGAGACATGGGTTTCACGCTCATCGAGATGAGCGTCAGCTAAATGCCCAATTACTTCAGGCTTTGGGTTTTACCCAGTGCGTGGCATAAGCCTGCTCCAGTTCGGGCAGACTGCTGCGGCTGAAGCGGAGAGGGGCTCCGCCTCCTTTTCCCCAGGTTACGTATCCCGTCCAGGACGGCTTCAGGCCAAGCTGGTGGGCAAGCTTCCGCAGTTCTCCCATGGCGTAGCTGAGTCTGTTCAGGTTGCCGGAGACAACGCGCTCCAGGTAAGGAACCCGGCCAAACCGCCAGGCTTCGTGCGCTTCAGTCGTAAGCCATCCAAGCCGCAGGAGAAGGTCAACTGGAGCGATGTACCCCTTTTCCGTCAACAACGCGGTTGCCAACACAGGGATACGACGGGCGATCTCTTGCCGGATCAATTAGATTGTCACCTGTTCTTATGGAGATGCCCCCGGACTGCCGTTGTTCGGCGCCGGGGGCCATTGTGTTACTCTCGAATTTCGTAACTGGCCACAAATGTGGCGTCAACGACGTCGAGGATTTCGCAGGACGCCTGCCGGTAGCGGTAGACCACAACGAAAGGGCGCTCGGTCATCAAATAGACCGTGCCCCAGGAGGCCGTAGGGCGGGGCCTGTGCAAGCCGGGCCCATGGTCCAGGAGACCAATTCGGCGGATGATGTGGTTGCGCAGCCTTTCACTGTGGATGGCTTCGACCGCCTCGACTGCCTCCGGCGACCAGACGATGCTATACCTTTCCATGACCGAGGCGCTTGAGCACATCGGCGTGGGAGATCCCACGGCCTTCGTCCATGGAACGGGCAGCCTTGTCCAGCCGTTGGATGACTGATGGGTGGCTCAGGAACTCATCTGCCTGCTGGTCGGTCAAGGACTCGGATGCAAGCAGGACTGCAACCCGGTTGCCCACCTTGATTCGGCATTCTCCCTCGCCTGCGGCGAGGGCAAGAGCGTCTTCCAAGTCTTGCAGGGACCGGACGATTTTCTCGATCACCGGCCGTCACCACCTTTGGCTCATTGTATCACGACGACTTCCAGCTCGGAATGGCTGCGTTCATCCAAGAAAGCTGTTCGTCCAGAGTTTCGGTTGGTACCCCCGCCGCCTCGCACCTCTGGCTGTTACGTCGTCGTCAACCGTATAGCCCAGTGCCTTATACCCCTTCAAGCGCTTCTCGTACATTCTGGCCAGCATGGGAACCTCAGCGTCCAGGTAGTCGTAGACCTGCACCACATGCTTCTGATCATGCAGGCGGTGCAGGCGACCGGCATACTGCTGCAAGGTGCCACGCCAGGAGACCGGCATCGCTAGGAAGAGCGTATCGAGTCGGGCGTCATCGAACCCTTCGCCGATGTACCGTCCTGTTGCGATAATCACGCGAGGTGCGCCCTCAGGAATGCTCGCCAGCCTCTCCGAGACCGCCCGGCGCTGCTTGGCGCCCATTCCACCCCTGAGGAGGATGACATTCTCAACCCTGGCGCTGAGAAACGCAGCTAGTTGTTCCGCATGCTGAGTCCGTTCTGTCAGAATCAGCGGTGAGCGTTGTGCAACTACGGCTTGCAGGGTGTCTGCAACAATCAGGCGGGTGCGCGCCTCATCGGCGCCGAGAGCCGCATAGACATCTTGGATGCTCAGCTCAGCGGACTCAGCTGGCAGATGGAACTCGGTCTTCCGGGTAATCACCACATGATCAAATGGCCGCGTGGCTGCCTGTTCCTTTGCGTCCACGCGAAACCTGATCGGCCCGCACTGCATCATGATGATCGGGTGATGACCGTCCTTCCGAACAGGGGTGGCCGTCAGTCCCACGACATACCGGGCCTTTGCCTGCTTGAGCAGCAGTTCAAAGCTGAACGCCGACAGGTGATGGCATTCGTCTACAATGACCTGCCCATAGTGTGCAACGATGTCCTTGACGACACCCTTGTGGCTCAGGCTTTGAATGACACCCACGTCCACAATCCCGGTAGGTTTGTCCCTTCCGCCCCCAATCTGACCAATCGCTTTCTTGGGTACCCCAAGGAACGTCGCCAGACGCTCACGCCACTGATCGAGTAGCTGGCGCCGGTGGACCAGCACCAGGGTATTAACCCGGCGCTCGGCAATCAGCCAACTCCCAACGACAGTCTTGCCGAATGCAGTGGTCGCACTGAGAATCCCCATTTCATGGGCAAGAAGCGCTTGCGCAGCTTGTTGCTGCCAAGGGGTCAGGCTGCCGCAGAACCTGACGTCGATGGGATTGCCAGAATTCCTTTCATCAACCAGATTTACCTTGATATCGTGCTGCGTGAGCATGTTCAAAAGCTCACCGAGGCAACCGCGCGGAAGGCCAACGTAGTTGGGAAAATCCTCGGCACAGCCGATGATGCGGGGCTTCCCGTATGTGGACATTCGCATTTTCTGTGCCTGATAGAACTCCGGGTTTTGGAAGGCGGCCAGTCGAATGATGCGGTTAAGCATCGCTGGTGGTAGCCCGTCTTTTTCCACGTATATGAGGTTGCCCTGAACGACTCGCACCGCCGGCGCAAATGGCCCTGCAATTGGGCGCTCAACGCGGGCGCCCGAAGGGGGGAGGGTCCACGGGTCCGCTTCGGCATCTTCTTCCGTCTCGCTCATTCGTACGCCAAGCACGCTGTCTGTGAGTGCCGCCTGCTCAACCAGGGCGTCGACTTCGCTCTCCCGCATCCGCCGTACTTCAGCGAGGAACGCCCACTGATCAGGGTGTGGATTGAACTCACGATCCACAAAGACGCTGTTTCCCTGATCCCGGGGCGCCTTCTGGAGCGGCAATGCGATCAGGTTGCCGAAGCCGCCTTTCGGCATGGTGTCCTGGTTCGGGAATAGCCGGTCGTAGGAGTCTAGCCCGACTTCGTGCCGGCGGTCCATGGTACGCGTAAGAATCGCCGAACCCAGCCGCCGGGCCTGCGCAGCTGTGATAGGACGATCGAAGAAGATCCACACGTGACCGCCATTGCCGGAGCGTGAGCGCTCCAGGTACGCTGGAACGCCTAACTCCTCACAGGTCTCGAGAAATGCGCGTACGTCCGCCATCCAGGAGGTTTTGTCAAAGTCGACTGCCAGAAACCAACTGGTCTCGTCCGTTAGCAGTGGATACAAGCCCACGGTCGCTTTGCCAGATAGGTGGTCTCGAATGACTTCGTCCGTAAGGGGCGAGTAGTCACAGTTCGTGCATTTGGAGCAGGGCTTGCTGCAAACTCCGGCGACCCACTCATTTCTGCAGGCAGGTGAATACCCGGATTTGCCGGTATTGCTCTCCCAGCGCTTCGCAAAAACATCCGCGCGGCCTCGGAAAAGGCTGCGGAAGAGAGCAATTTTCTCATGGGCGGCGGATTTGCCCGTTACCGTTGACTGAGGGGAAGGTGCCGCGGGGGGCGCCGTTGTTCCCAGCGATTCGGGCATAGACAAGCCCAACAACGCTCGGAGATGGGCGTTTTCACTGCGCAGGCTTGCGCACTCGCGTTCAAGCTCCCGGAGGCGAAGCTCCAGGTTTGATGTGTAAGCCATTGATCCCACCTCCTTACCTGGATCCGCTTCGTACTTATCCGTTCTGAGCATGGACACCTGCTTGCCTCCCCAAACACTATGCCGGCGGAATGAAATGGGCCAGATCCTCCCCAACCCTCACGTCCCATACCTTCATCGCTGTAAAGATATGCGTTTCAACTACATCGAGATGAGCGTCAGCTAAGTACCCAATTCTCGGCGGTTGAAGACGAAACACTGACGGACATACAGGACGGCAGCCCGAGGGGCTGCCGTCGTTGAGCTATTGGGCATGCGGGTGGAGCACCTGCACGATCTCGAAATCCTGTCGGGCCAGGCGATATCGGAAGAAAACGCGGAAGGGCTTACTGCGCACTTCAACCGTGACCATGCGTAGATCGGTGGGCTGCCCTCGCCGGGTTGCCGGCCGGCCCGGTAGGAATCGGGGCGGCCTTGCCGGGTCATGGGGGCGAAAGTAGGCTTCGACCGCATCTATCAGTTCCGCCGTGATCGGCTCCCAACCCTGGCTGAAACGCCAAGTATCGTAACGAATCAGGCTGTCAAGCCCTTCGGGCTTCCACTCAACCGATGCCATGCTCTTTAAGGCGGGCGCGCACGTACGCGCGGGCTTCGTCACCGGACAGAGAGGGACGAGGGTCTTGCAGAGCCTCATCGATAAGGGTGACCTCCGCTGGGTCGGTGATGTCGTATGGCTCGGTGCCGTCGTCCTGGACCGGGACCAGGACAAACCGGCGCCCGCCTGCGATCAGGATCTCGGCGCCTTCCTCCAGGGCACGGATTACCTCAGCGTCGTGAATGCGAACGGCTTTGGTCACAGTGCCAACCCCCTTGGGCTCATGGTAACACAGATGACCTGCTGCATCCACACTGTAATCGCTGTCCGTCCGCCTTATGCAAACCCTGCGTTTCCTGCTCCCAGTGCCTGCCTGGTGCCTCGGCGCTTCTCAGCAATGCGGCCGCGTAGCAGGGGACTCGATTGAACCGCCCCATCGAGGGCGTCCTGAAAGGCGTAGTGACGGGGAAAGGCACTCCGCACGCTCTGGAGGAGCCCCCATCCCTCAGGGGATCTCTCATACAGAGACGTAGCTTCGGCATAGGCAGCCGCAAGGCGCGCAGCGCGGTCGTACGCCCCCCGGTGTTTGTTCGAAACGATACTGTGCACTCTTTGTTCAATCGCAGTACGAGCAACAGACAAGAATCGATCCGCCTCTTCCGGTTCCGGCGGCTGGCGGTGGCACGCAGCCACCAAGAAGCCCCGGAAACCAGTATCCAGGGCATTCCATAGCTGTGACAGCCATGTGCCCGGCAACGGCGAGAATGCCTTGCTGCCGGCCAGAAGTAAAAAGGGGAGAACAATCATCCCAGGATGGTCACTGTTGCTCCAACCGAGCGCCTTTCCCTGCTGGAACAACTCCAGAACCTCGTGATAATCCCTGGTAAGGAGGAGGAGCTGACAGGCCAGAGAGGCGGAGAGCGGGAGCTGACCCGCCCGGTAGTCGCTCGTTTCTTGTGTCAGGATCACTTTCAAACTTCCCGCGGCCTCGGCTGCCTGACAAAGGTGTACCAGCCTGGCTGGCGATGGGCCCGCCCGCCATTCGATTCGACGGGCCTTGAGCAGCAGTTCGGCATCACCCTGGGCTGTTGCCAACCTGGCCAATGCTTCACCCAGAAGCCCGCGTGCGTGCGCGTGGCAGACGTGGGCAACCCCTTCCAGTGCAGCGGCGATTGCATCCGCCCGTCTGCCTTCCCCCGCCAGGGCTTCCACCCAGGCGAGATACTCGCCCCGTTCCCGGGCGACCTCCCGCAGGCCGTCTGTCCCCTGGCTGAGCAAAACGGCCTCCACCAACAGTTTGCGAACCATCGTCTCACTTTGGTGTTGTGGCGTATCTTCTTGCCGCAAAACTTCCAGCCAGAGCGGCAGGAACTCCTCAAAGTCGGCAAGCGGGGCAGAGTCGGCCTGGAGCACTTCCCCTAATCCCACGTGAGGCCCCACCCATTGCAGTGTGTTCATCGCATCCAGGAGAAGGTCGGCCCGCTCCGCTGCAGAGGTGGTTTCAAACAGTGCGCGGAAATAGCGGGCTTTGGCTTCCGCTAGATCGGCAACTACCATTTCCTGGGGTGGGGAGGGGCCGCAGAAGATTCCTTCGTCATCCAGCAAAAAAGCCTCTAATAGCAGTTCGTACGCCTTACAGGCAAGTGATCGCTCACCTGCCAGAAAGGCCGCGTCGGCCCGGGTGAACAGGTCGTCGGCCTCTTCCGCCCAAGATTCATCGCCCCAGGCTCTTTCGTAGCCCAGTTCGTGGTCCCATCCGTAACCCTGGTAGTAATGACCGGCCTCGAGGCGCTCGACCCACTCGCCTATCTCCTCCAGAAGCGACTCAGTCGGAGCTTTCTGTGGACTCGTAGTCTGACTGAATATGTTCAGAAAGGTGCGTCGTTCTGCCGCCGGGAGTTGACGGGCATGCCTGAGCACTCGCTCTTGCAGTTCTGCGGGGGACAGGTGGGTCAGGATCGCCTGTAACTCCATAAGAAATGGCTGCAGCGCCAGGGGACGGGCTTTGCTGGGCAGGGTGATCGCTCCTGTTCCCGTGTGTTCGGTCTGTCTTCTACCCTGCTGGGGTGGCTTCCTGCATCGCAGAGCAGAGCAGAGGGTATTGCCCGTCGGCGGGCGAAAGGACGCAGAGCAACGTCAGATGGGAGGGAGGGAGCGGCTGCGGGCGTGCCTTCGGGACTGCACGGGGCCGCGAGCGGGTGAGCGGAAAGCACCGTGGTCACCACTGCCATGTATGCGGGAGACACCGACCCAACGAGAAGTATACCGGCCGGGGCCACGCCCGGCACATTTGTAAGGACTGTTCGCGCAGGAAGCGACGCCCAGACCATTTGCCGGTGGACGTGGATGATGATGAGCCGCTGGATCGCGACAACTGGGCCATGGAGCCCAAGCGGATGGAGAGCAGTCTGGTTCGGGATCTCACCTTGATGCTGCTGTACCTCACGTCCTGGGATGACGGCGGCATAGGTGGGACAAGAAGGTGCTGGAAAACCTTTCGCTCGGAGGTTCTCGGTGAGTTGATGACCCTTGGGTTTGTTCAGGGACGACATGCAAAGACGATTTCCTTATCAGAATCGGGCGAGGAGGAGGCGCAGCTCTTGCTCGACCGGTATGGGTTCGACATCCTGCCCGGGTCGCCTCTGACTCTCCGGGAAATACGTTCGGCCGTTTCCCGGCTGCCGGATGCGGAGCGGGAGGAGCTAATCCGGGACCTGCTCAACCATGAGTTGATGAGGGCTGAGGGCAAGGACGAGTCCTGCCTTTAGGCCATGACAATGAGGCCCCCGATTACCGGTCGGCGCCGGGGGACCTTGGTTTTTGGGGCCGTCGTATCACAGCGACTTCCAGTCCGCAATGACTTTCCCGAACTCCTCTTGCAGGGCCGGGCGCCGGTAATTGACAGCCTTGACGTTCCGGGCGAACTGCTCCCAGGCGGCGGGCTTACCCATGATTTCAACCCACATGTGCCGCATCTTCACCAGAACCTGGGCCTTCCGGGCGTACTCGTTTCGCTGAGCTGATAGCTCTCGACGGTGATTCGCTGGACAGCCTCCTCGAAGTGGAGCTTCAAGTAGGTCTCGCGGTCGCCGGCCCGATGGGCATGATCCGCCAGATACTGGCGCAGCTCGTCCAGGCGGCCTTGCCTGTGCTCCAGGCCCCCTTTGGCCACTGCCAGAGCGTTCTCTGGCTCTCCAGATTCATCATAGAAAGTGACGAGGTCATAGTAGTCAAGGCCATCGACCAGCCTGCGAGTGCGAAACTCCAGGTACTTCTCGCGGTTTCCAAGGGAGCGGTAGATTCGGCGCGCATGCTCCAGCGGCCAGTCACTGCCAGTTCCCTCGAGGTTTTCTGCCAGATCGCGCCGGTCATTGTCTTTGTAACAGGCCGCGTACAGAACATCGTAGAGCGGATCCGTACAACTGAAGGAATCGACATACGCGATCCCTTCACTAAGAATCCAGCAGCGAACCTGCTGGGGGATCTGCTCATCCCGGAGTCGCTCAGCCAGATCAGTCAGAATGTCGGAGGCTCGATTCTCTTCTCCCTCCCGGTCATCTGACTCCAGATACCACTCCGCCTCTTGCCATAGCATGAGCACAGACTGACCGGCGGCTTCCTGCCGCTCCGGATCCGTCAACTCCAATCGCTGGCGGAGAAAATCGAGGGATTCACGTTGAGCTTTTCGCTTACGGCCGATGAGGTTTCGGGCCAAATCCCGGAGGGTGTCCGCGTCCGCCTTTTGAAGGAGTTCATCGAGCGGAGTGTTTTGAACGGTGTTGCTGCTGCGAGTCACGTTGCTTCGCCTCGCTTACTGTCTCAGTGGGGGCGGGTTCGTCCCTGCACAACAGGTCGGTGGGACTGCCCAGATTCCTCGCATCAACTCGCGAAGGCGAAACAAACCTGACGTCATGGGCCGGGTGCCGCCAGGCGATGCCGACCCTGCGTCCGTCCACCGTGACATCGCGGATCAATAGGGCTGCCAGACGACGTTTTGTCGGTGCGGGCAGCACGGTCCATGGATGGGTCAGGTCCCCCCCAACCCACGCATCACGGTCAGATGCAGACAACCCGGCGATCTCGGCCTTCAGGCGATGGCTGTCCGTGGTCAGAGCGGCCAACTCCTGGTCGAGCGCATCGAGTCGCTCCTGGACCGCATCGGGACGCAGCTCTCCTCGTTCCAGCCACCCATAGTAGTTCTGTCTGGTCCGCTGCAGGTTTCGTACCAGGTTTTCCAGGTCTCGCAACCGCTCGCCGAGTTCCTGGCGACGGTGGTGGGCGTGATGCCGGAGCATCTCTCGCAGCTCGCCTGCTGAGGCAGCGAGAATCGCGCCGATCGCGGCCTCGACTTGGGCATCAAGTTCGTCGGCCCGGATGTTGGGCTGGCTGCAAGCGAGCGTCCCTGACTGCTTCCGCTTCAAGCAGCGGTAGTACCGATAGTCGACCCCGGGACCACATGTCTTCACGCCGCAGGCAGAGCCGCAGCGGCCGCACCGCAGCAGCCCGCTAAGCAGGCGGGAAGCAGCGGGGCGCCGCCCCTGGGACCGGCGCCCGGCCCGCTCCTGTCGAATTCGCGCGAACAGGGCGGGTGACAGAATCGGCTCGGGAATCGCCGGGTCCCTGCTGACCACCCATTCCGATTGGGGCAGCTGTACGGTCGATCCGCCAGGTCCCACGGTTCGCCGACCGTAAGCGTACTGGCCAGCGATGAGTGGATTGGAAAGAATGCGGGCCACATGCTGGGCCATCCAGAGTGTTCCCCCGCGAAACCGCATGCCATCCTCGTTAAGCCGGCGGGCTATCTGCTGGTCTCCCATCCCCTGTAAATAGAAATCGCAGATCTTGCGAATGACTGCTGCCTCTTCCGGAATGACCGCAAAAAGGCTCCCCTTTCCTTCGGGCGCCTCCACCAGTCGAAACCCGTAGGCCGGCCGGTGTCCGGCATTGCGCCCGGCCTCGGCCCGGTTGGTCTTGCCCGACCAGGTTCGCTCAGCGATGCGCCGGCGCTCGAACTCGGCAAACATGGCCAGAAGCCCAAAGACCATGCGCCCGAAATCGGTGTGCGTGTCAAAGGGCTCAGTGATCGATTTGAGAGCGACATGGCGGTTCGGTTCCGCCTCGTCCTGCCACTCGCCGAGGCACAGATTGACGGTGTCACGGAGGTTGCGGGAGAACCGATCCAGCTTAGTCACAAGCACACAGTCCACCAGCCCGGCGCGGGAATCCGCGCGCAGTCTTGTCAGCGCCGGTCGGTTCAAGTCCTTGCCCGACCAGCCGTCATCTATGTAGATATCTGACTCAGATAGAGGAAAACCATAGAGCTCAGCATAGTGCCGAATCTGCCGGATTTGGACGTCGATCGACGTCCCTTCCTCGGCCTGTTCATCCGTGGATACCCGCACATATCCCTTCGGGTGGCGGTACGACTTGAGGTCAAAGGCTGCTACCGGGAGTTGCTGCTGTCGGTGGAACTGCCGTCGCTTTGACACCGGCCCGCACCCCCCCGCCGGGCCAATTCAGTGGCAATCGCAGCAATCGCTTTGTCCCAGGCAGAGGCATCGTCAGCGTAGCGCGACTCAACGCACTCGAAGTATGGGCGAATTGGAACCAGTACCTTTGCCATGCCGACCCCTCCCGGTGAGAGGAGTATGGGGCGGCAACCAACGGTAGGACGATATCCATCCATTGGTATCGGCAAGACACTCATCGAAGTGAGCGACGGCACCATTACGCTCACGACTGATCAGCGCCACCGGGCCGTTGACCTTGCCCTGGCATACGGGTTCCGGGTTGTCACCGAAGTCGGCAAGAAAGAGTCCGGCGCCGAACTCGATCCGGATGACGCGATCGCGCAGGTCCTGGCCGACCTGAGCGCCGGCGCCGAGAAGGTGATCGTGGAAGGGCGCGAAAGCGGCAAAGGCGTCGGCTTCTACGATGCCCAGGGGCGCCTGCGTGGCGACGACCTGGACCGGGTGGCCGCCGGCATCCCTGACCCGAGCGTGCTGATATGGGAGGCCCCGCTGAAATCCCAGCAGGAAGCGTTGATCGCCCGGTTCGGACCCGACGTGAACCTGGGCAACATCCAGCCGGAGGAAGCCCTGGCCGTGGAATCCCTGCGCCTGGGGCTGCGGGGCGACACCTTGCGGCTGGCTCTGGAACGGGAAGAAAGGGGAGTCCTGTAACGATGGCAGGCTGGTTTCCCGGCTGGCCCGGACCGGTATTCGCCCACGGGCGGTCGCGGGTCCCCACCGTCTCGTTGCCCCGCATGCCGGGGCTGCCGCTTCATCCCGGCGGCCCTGACGCAGCTGCGTCCTCGCCGCTGGCCGGACTGGCGGCCTACGGCGTGCCCATTGCCCACACGCCGGCAGGCCACTCGTTCATCCAGGCGGCCGGCGCTGCCGATGGAGGCATCATGCTGCCGCCGGAAATCCCCGGCGTGCCCAAGATGCCCGGTCCGCCGGACGAACTCGTCTCCGGTGGGCCGTGCGGCGGCGGGCTCTTCCGCCCTGTGCCCCACGTGGCCCCGTTTGACCCGGGCAATCAGGTCCGGACCATGCAGAACCCGCGCCCCGAAGGCTAGTACCCGGGCCGGTTCCCCGACAAAGGGGGCCGGCCTTGTGCCTTCCCCCCTGAGCCCCTAGAATGTACTGGGGGGGAGACACATGCTGCAATATTGGATCGACCTCGCGTACGCTGTCTGGCTCAGCCGCTGGATGGACTGGGCCGTCTTCGGCCTCTATCTGATCATTACCTGGGTTGCCGCGGCACTGGCCCGGCGCCTGATGCGGAGTATCATGCCCCTGTTCACAGCCCGGACCAACACGCTGCTGGACGACAAGCTGGTCAAGGCAGCGGCAGGTCCGGTGCGGCTCACCGTGCTCGCTCTCGGCCTGCGCATGTCTCTGCAGGCCCTGGCAAACCGCATAGTCGCCTTCCAGGCGGGCGGAGCCTACGCCGTCGAGTTCGGCTGGGCCGTCAAGATCGCGATAGCCCTGGTGATCCTGGCTGTCACCGCACTGGCTAACGCCATGCTGAAAGCGATCCTGGACTGGTACATCCACGGGCTGGCCACCCGCAGCCAGAGCACCTGGGACGAAGAACTGCTGCCGTTGTTCCGCCGCATCCTCTCACTGCTGCTCTACTTCATCGCCGCCTCGATCATCTTCGAGGAGTTCGGCTACCCCATTACCGCTCTGGTGACCACTGCGGGCGTGGCGTCGCTGGCTGTAGCCCTGGCCGCACAGGAGACGCTCTCCAACATGCTGGGCGGCTTTGTCATTCTGGTCGACAGGCCGTTTCGCATCGGGGACGTCATTGAACTGGCCGACGGAAAGGTGGGCGAAGTGGTTGAGATTGGCCTCCGCTCCACCCGCATCAAGCAGTTCGACGGCAACGCCCTGGTGGTGCCCAATAAGGACATGGCAAACAGCCGGGTCATCAACTACGCACTGCCCGACCCCAGTGCGGCCATTCGCCAGACCATCTCCGTCAGCTACGGCACAGATGTGGATCGGGCCAAGGCCGTCCTGCTCGATGTTATGTCCGCCCACCCGGAGGTGCTGAAAGACCCGGCACCTGGCGTCTGGTTTACCCGGTTCGGCGAAAGCGGCCTCGACCTCTTCATGTCCGCCTGGGTCGCATCATACAAGGAACGGTTCCGCATTGCCGACGAGTTGAACAGCAAGATCCTGACCGCCCTCCGCGAGGCGGGTATCGAGATCCCCTTCCCGAAGCGCGATGTCCGTCTCACATTCGAAACCGAGGCGGGAGAGGAGATTCGGCGGGAGATGGGGAAGCATACCAATCAGGCATAGAGCCGTAACCTGATGACTTGGAGGTACCCCATGCATAAGCAGTGGAGCGCTTCGCCCGCCATGCAGATCAACGCGGAGAAGAAATACTTCGCGACCCTCAAAACGACCAAGGGCGACATTCGGTTGGAACTGCTGGCCAGCGAGTCGCCGAAGACCGTCAACAACTTCGTATTCCTGGCCCGCGAGGGCTTTTACGACGGCGTGCCCTTCCACCGGGTCATCCGGACGTTCATGATTCAGACCGGCGATCCCACGGGCACCGGCACCGGCGGCCCCGGCTACCGCTTTGCCGACGAACTGCCGCCGCGGCACTCCTACGAGCCCGGCATGGTCGCCATGGCGAACGCGGGGCCCAACACCAACGGCAGCCAGTTCTTTATCTGCAGCGGCAGCGACTCGCGGAATCTTGACCGTTACCCCAACTACACGCAGTTCGGCCGGGTCGTCCAGGGCATGGACGTTGTGGAAGCGCTGGCCTCCGTACCCGTCGGTCGGGCGCCCCACGGCGAAATGAGCCGCCCGCAGGAAGCGATCCGCATTGACGGTGTGACCATCGACGAAGAGTAATCACAAGGCCACCCGCGCGGGTGGCCTTGCTCATTTACTCCGGATAGGCATGCCGTTCGTCCTGGGTATGGTAGGGGCGCTGCTTCTCCCGTTCGAACGTTTCATGGCATTCCCGGCAGAAGGTCTTGTGCTTGCCGGCGCCCGCCCGATCCAACGGCTCGCCGCACCAGACGCAGCGCTGCTGCTGACTCATTGGCGCCCCGCCTTTCCGGTTCAGTCGCTGTATGGCTATTCGGAAGGACCGCAGAAGTTGCAGGGTCCATGGTGCTGATGAGCCGAAAAGACGCACCGGGCTGGGGCATAAGTCTGGTCAGGTCACCTCGAGTAGCCCAAAATGTTCTCACATGCCTCTTGCAAACATGATATAATGCTGCGTAGTCGCCAAAAGCGGCTCGGCTTTTCAACGCGCTCTGTTGTAGCGGTGCAGCGGGACGCGGAGGAGAGTGCGGAACCGAACAGGACGGCATGAGGGAGTGGTGACCCCTGGTGCCGGAAGCGATGGGGAGTGGTGACCCCATCGCGCTGATGCAGGGGGCGGGACGCAAGTCTTGCTCCCTGCTCCTTTTTCCCTGAACAGAGGAGGTGCCGGCGATGACTGCGGAACGCGAGCTAACCCAGCCGGTCCGGCTGTGCGACGACACGGGGCGACTGAACGCGGGGGCTGTAGGCTGGTCCCGGCACCCGGTACATACGTGCAACCTCCGGGGGGCGTGGCTTCGGAAGAAGCGCTGGAACTACTGGTGCATCACCACCGACCGATTTCTCTTTTCCATAACGCTGTCCAACCTGGACTACATGGCCGTCGTCTTTGTCTATTTTCTTGAGTATGCCACCAAGCACTTCCATGAACTGACCGTGATGAACCCCCTGGGGCGGGGCGTCGTCCTGCCGGAGACGGTGGCGGGGCAAACGGCATTTCGACATCGCAATCTGACATGCGCGCTGGTCGACGAGGCAGATGCGACGCGCATTTCCGTAGCAAGCCCCCTGTTCGGGGGCGCCCCTATGGAGGCGGATTTGTTGGTCGCGCGCCCGCCCGGGCACGAAACGATGAATGTGGTCATTCCGTGGGCGCACGACCGGTTTCAGTTTACCTCCAAGCAGCTCTGCCTGCCTGTTTCAGGCCAGATTCGCCTCGGCGGGCGGGTGCTGGCGGTTGAGCCGGGAGAAGCGTTCGCCTGCCTGGATTTCGGGCGGGGAATCTGGCCGTACAGTTCGGTGTGGAACTGGGGCGCCTTCTCCGGGCTGCAGGACGGCCGGCTGGTGGGCGTCAACCTCGGCGGCAAATGGACGGACGGCACCGGCATGACGGAGAACGCCGTTTTTCTAGATGGGCGCATCAGCAAACTCCACGAACCGGTTGAGTTCGTGTATAGCCCGGGCGATTTTATGAAGCCCTGGCGCATGCGAAACGAACGGGTCGATCTCACGTTCGCGCCATTCTTTGAGCGGGTGGCCAGGACGGACTTGCTGATCCTGCGGTCCGAAGTCCACCAGATGATCGGGCGGTATACAGGCACGCTGATCACCGATGACGGAGCGCGAATTGCCGTCAAGGATCTGGTCGGATGGGCCGAAGAGCACAAAGCGCGCTGGTAGCAGCGCGACGAACGCCATTCCCTCCAAGGAAGGAATGGCGTTCGTTTGGCAATATGGCACCTAATCGAGCGGCACTACGGTTCCCTTGCTGCCGTCCACGCGCACTCGTTGGCCGGTGCGCAGCCGGGTGGTCGCTTCCGGCACGCCCACCACGGCGGGAATGCCGTATTCCCGAGCGACCACGGACCCGTGGGAGATCATGCCCCCCGTCTCCGTCACCAGCGCGCCGGCGGTGAGGAAGAGGGGCGTCCATGCCGGGTCGGTGCCGGGGGCCACCAGGATTTCCCCGTGCTCCAGTTGTGCCCCCACCGGGTTCAGAATCACCCGCACGACACCTGCATGGACCCCGGCCGAGGCCCCGGTGCCGGTCAGCGTGCCGTCTTCGGCCGGCGGAACGCCGTACGAAACCTCGCCTTCGCTGGTCATGGCCAGCGGCACCACGCGTCGCTTCAATTCCCGGTCATATTCGGCCCGGTTTTGCGCCGCGAGTTGCCGCAGGTCCCGGTCGGACGTGAGATCGTCAAAATCCAGGTAGAACACGTCGTCGACCCGATCGAGCCGTCCTGCATTGACCAAATCGACCCCCGCCTGACTCAGTACTTGCCTGATCACACTCAGCATGTGTACGAGGTAGAACTTGTGCCACTCCCGAACGCCGGACAACTGCCGGAACCGCCGGAGGAGCAACCGGATGAAGGCAGCGCTCAGGGCGCCCTTGCGGCGGCGCACTTCTCCGGTGATGCCCGCGATCGCTTCCGCCGCTTCGGCGGCGCCTCTTGCAAAGCGATGTTCCGGATCGTTCGGACCCGTCTCCTGCGCCATATAGGTGGATACCACCTGCAAGATATGCTCCGGGTCCTCATACCACCGGGGAATGGCGATGTCAACCTCCCGCACTGCCCGGTGCCCGTATTGGTTGAGCCATTCCTGCATGGCCGGATGGTCAGCGCGGGGTTGCGCGCCTTCAAGCTTCAACACACGCGATACCTGCCAGAGCGCCAAATCCATCTCCGTGGTCGGATTGTGCGGAACTGCCCGTCCCACCGGGTCCAACCGGGCCGGATCGATCCCCCAGGCCGCCAGTCTCTTCTTGGCCAGGCTCAGGGCCACTGCACTGAACAGCCAGACGGGGACCGTGCGCGCAACCACTCCTCCAAACAGGGAAGCGAGAGCTTTGTGGATATACTCGACCCGTTCCGGCGCGGTCCGGAGGCGGCGGCTCTCGTCCGTCAGCGCCTGGATGTGTGCCTCCACGACACGCTTGGTGTTCTGCCGCGAACGATCGGGGCTGACCAGCGTCCGCAGCGCCCGACCGGCGACGGTCAAAATCAGCGTCTTTCTGACATACTTGATTGGATGTCCGCTGCCCCCGGACGCCGGATTCAGCCGCTTTTCGTTCCGGGAAAGCAGGTCGGTTACGGCCTGACCCATGGCGCCGTCGATCGTGTTGCTGGACAGTGCAGTGCGGGCCGGACCGAAGCGCAGGAGTCCGGTAATGTCGAGGTAGAAGCGGCTGGCGGCCTTGGTGATCAGCGACGGAGCGCCGGGAGCCGGCTTCAGGCCCAGGAACGCAGGTCCGCCCCTTCTCACCAGGCTGTAGAACATGGAAAAGGCAGCCGGAGAGAGGGGTTCCATGACCCCCTGCATCCCCTGAAAAGTCGCGTAGATGCGCAGCCCGGCCCCGGGCGGCGGTGCGGGCTCCGGCAGCGGGTAAAGCGTCGTAATCGGACGCGACTGGAGCAGGTAGAGTTCACCCCCTGCCATGGCCCACTCCATATCCTGCGGAGCCCCGAAAAACGCGGCGGTGCGCCGCCCCAGGTCAACCAGGGCTGCCACCTGCGCAGCGTTCAGAACGGGCTTGCACCGCAGATCCTCCGGAACCGGCCGCTCCTCGGTGCCGCTTTCCGTGCGGACCGTCATGACGGCTTTAGCGGCGACATGCTCCCGCAGGATTGTCCCGGTCTTGCCATCGGCCGCCCAGTTGTCGGGTGTGACAATTCCGCTCACGACCGATTCGCCGAGCCCCCACGCGCCGTCGATTACCATCCGGTCCCGGCGCCCGCTGACGGGATCCGCCGTGAACAGCACGCCCGCCACGTCGGCGGCGCAGAGCCGCTGTACCACCGCGGCCAGGGCCACATCGCCCGGTGCGATCCCGTTCTTGATCCGGTAGGCCAGGGCACGACCCGTCCACAGCGACGACCAGCAGCGCCGGACGGCCTGGACCACCTGCTCCGCCCCGTTTATGTTCAGGTAGGTCTCCTGTTGACCCGCAAAGGAGGCGTCCGGCAGGTCTTCGGCCGTGGCTGACGAGCGGACCGCCACCGCTCCGCCGCCCAACTCCGCATAGGCTCTCGTGATCGCTTCCGCGATCTCCCCGGGCACCGAATTTTGTTGGAACAGCGCTCGAATTAGGGCGGAAGCGGCGTCCAGCGACGCCTGGCTGTCAACGTCTGCGGCCAGGGCGAGCCGTTCGATTTCCGCCTGAATCCCCGCTCCCGCCACGAACGCCCGGTAGGCATGTGTCAGCACGACGAAGCCGGGGGGCACGGGCAGGGCCGCCTGCACCATCGCTCCGAGGTTGGCGCCCTTGCCGCCGGCCAGCGTGAGGTCATGACGGGAAAGTGCATCGAATGAGCGGATGAGTTCCATGCTTACACCTCGCGCAGTAGTGGTCGGAGCGCTGTCCGGAACAAGGTGCGCCAGTCTGCCGGCTGTGGTTCGTGTGCGACGGCCAACTCATCCATCTGTCTGGCGGCTTTCAGGAGACCAATCAGCTGCAGAGCCGTAACGTGGTGGTCTACCTCGGGACGCAGGGCCGGAGCCGCCTGTGCCAGGGCGCGCCGTACGTAGCCGTAAACCGCCTTGACGATCATGCTCAGTTCAGCCCGCACCTCCGGCACCTGCGACATCTGCTTTACTCCGAAGCGAAGCCACGGTATGCGGCGATGCTCCTCCGTCAGCTCTGCCAGAAAGAGCATGCAGTCCAGTAGCCCTTCCAGCGCGTGATCCGGGTTGACACCAGGATTCCGGTTCTCCAGTTTCGGCGCGGGGCTGTGGCGGCGGATCGCCTCAACGGCAATCGTCGTCTTGTCGCCGAAGCGCCGGAAGAGCGTGACCGGGTTGACCCCGGCCTCGGCAGCAACTTCGCGCGTCGTGACGCCGTCCAGCCCCCGTTCCGCAGCCAACCGCAGAAACGCGCTCAGAATCCGGTCGTCGGTGCCTCTGGTCCCATCCATTCGCTCTCACCCCCGGCTGAACTACCCATACCATAGCATGGAAACAAAATGCAAGCAATCGGTTGCTTGCATTTTGTTTCCATGCTACCCTGATGGCAAGCAGGTCAGTTGCTTGCACCTCGGCGATGGGAGATGTCTTGCTTGTCCAAAATGCATAGGGCGTGGGTCACCATTGCGATCATGGTAGGCTTGTTTGTGGCTGCTCTGGACCAGACCATTGTCAGTACGGCGTTTCCAAAGATGGTCGCCCAGCTTGGCGGGGCCGCCATGTTTACCTGGGTGGTCACGGCCTATCTGCTGGCGTCGACCGCCGTCGTGCCGTTAGTGGGGAAGCTGTCGGACGTGTACGGGCGAAAGTTCTTCTGGATGCTGGGGGTCACCGTGTTTGTCGGGGGTTCGGTCCTATGCGGGCAGGCTGAAAACATGACGCAGCTGATCCTCTTCCGCGGCCTGCAGGGCATCGGCGGCGGCATGCTCACGCCGGTTGCGCACACCATCATCGGCGACCTGTATACCGGCAAGGAACGCGCCCGGATGCAGGGCCTGTTTGGCGGGGTGTTTGCGCTGGCCTCCATCATCGGGCCTCTGGTGGGCGGCTGGATTGTCGACTTCATCCACTGGAAGTACATCTTCCTGATAAACGTCCCCACCGGGGCCGCCGCGCTGCTGCTCTGCGCCTGGACAATGAAGAACGAAACCTCCGGGGGCGGGCGGAAGCTCGACTGGACGGGCTCGCTGCTCTCGATCATTGGGGTGACGAGCCTGCTACTGTTTCTCCAGGGGGGAGGAGAGTACTTTGCCTGGGACAGCTGGCAAGGCATCGCACTCTCCGCGACCAGTGCCGGGGCCATCGCCTTGTTTGTGATCAATGAACTGCGGGTGCCCGAACCGATTCTGGATCTGAAGCTGTTTGCCAACCGCACGTTCGCGGTGGCCACGCTGATCGCCTTTATTCTGGGCGCCGGCATGTTCGGCGTCATCGTCTTCTTCCCCTGGTTCATGCAAGGCGTCATTGGCGCGAGCGCCATCGGTTCGGGAACGGTGCTGCTGCCCATGACCCTGATGATGGTGATCGGTTCCGTGGCAGGCGGCCACATCGCCCAGCGCGTCCAGTACCGCTGGCTGATTGGCGGGGGCCTCTCATTCGTGTGCGCCGGTTTTTTCCTGGCGACCCGCTTCACGCCCGCCACGACTTATTGGGATGCCCGGGCGGCGATCATGCTGCTGGGTCTGGGCATCGGGCTGGTCCAGCCGATCATGATGATTGCGGTGCAGCAGGCGTTTGGCAGCGATAGGCGTGGCACCGTCACCGCTGCGACCACTTTCTTCCGCAGCATCGGCTCCACCGTGGGTGTGACGGTCTTCGGCGCCCTCTTCAACTGGCAGATGAGCCACCAGTTCGACCGGCTCTTGGCCCCGAAGTTGTCGGTGTTCCCGGCTGGGATGGCCCAAGCCTTCAGCGCCCTGGCCGAAAATCCGGCGAACCTGGTCCAGGTCCTGCTGCAGCCGCACTTGCAGGAAGGGATTCCGGCGGGCGTGCGCCAGTTGGTGACGGATACGATCAAGACGATGATGTCAAACGCAATCCACCCGGTCTTCTGGATTTCGATTGGTGTCATGGTCTGCGGGGTACTCATCGCCCAGTTTATGGGACGCGAGAGTTTGACGGCCCAGTCCTCCCGCGATCATTCCCCAACTGGAAGGTATTAGGTAAATTCCCTTCATTTCAGAGACGAGGCGGGCACGTTCCGGCCGGATGCGCTGACCAGCCGGGCGGAGGCCGCAGCCATGATGGGCCGCCTCCTGGGCCGCGGGCCGCTCAGCGGGCGGTCGGCGCCCACCTGGCCAGATGTGCCCCTGGAGCACTGGGCCGCCGGGTATGTAGAGGAGGCTTCGCTGAGCCACGCAGCCACCGGGGAAAGTGGGGGGGAACGCTGGATCGGCGATACGGCCGAAGGAACCTGGTAATCGCAAGCGATGAAGGCGGGCGCCACGGCGCCCGTCTTCCGCGATTAACTCGGCCCGGCGAAAGGGGGAAAGCTAAGGACCTAGAATCATTACCAGCTATAGGTGAAGCGAGGTGTTGGCCGTGGGACTCTATCCGGTCGGACTCGAAGTGGGAGGGCAGGAGTGCCTGGTGGTCGGCGGCGGTGCGGTGGCCGAACGAAAGGTACAAAGCCTGCTCGAGGCCGGTGCCCGCGTGACCGTAATCGCCCCGGACCTGGCGCCCGTCCTGGTCGCCCAGGCGGACGCCGGCGCCGTTCGCTGGCTCCCCCGGGCCTACCGCCCGGGTGATGCGGCTGGGTTTATGCTGGTCATCGCCGCCAGCGACGACGAGGCGGCCAACCGTTTCGTCTCGCTGGAGGCCCGGAGCCGGCTGACGCCCGTCAATGTCGTCGACCGGCCTGAGCTATGCAGCTTCACTGTGCCGGCGGTGGTACGTCAGGACAGCCTGACCGTCGCCGTCTGGACGGGCGGCCAAAGCCCCATGCTGGCGCGCCGCATCCGGGAGGAACTCCAAGCACAGTTCGGACCGGAGTATGGCGAATGGCTGGCCTTCCTGGGCAGCCTGCGCCCCCGGCTCGCCGCCGCCGTTCCCGACCAGAGCCGGCGCCAGGCGATCTATGAAGCCCTGGTCTATTCCGATGCCCTTGACCTGGTGCGGCAGGGCCGCCTGGACGAGGTGGCGTCCCGGGCGGAAGCGCTCATCGCCCGGGCAATCAACGAAGCATAGTAATTGAGGTGCAGCCATGGCCGCCGGGATTGTCTACCTGATCGGTGCCGGGCCCGGAGATCCCAAACTCATTACCGTTCGGGGGCTGGAATGCCTACGCCGTGCCGATGCGGTCGTTTACGACCGGCTGGTGGCGCCGGAACTACTGCAGGAAGCGAGGCCGGGCGCCGAACTGATCTATGCCGGCAAGGCCGCGGCCAACCACGCGATGGCGCAGGACGAAATCAACCGGCTCCTGGCCGCCAGGGCGAAAGAAGGCAAGGCGGTCGCCAGGCTGAAGGGCGGCGACCCCTTCGTCTTCGGCCGGGGCGGCGAGGAGGCCGGATTTCTCGCCGGGCAGGGCATCCGGTTTGAGGTGATCCCCGGTGTCTCATCCGCCGTGGCGGTGCCGGCGTATGCGGGCATTCCCGTGACGCACCGCGGCGTGGCTTCGTCGTTTGCCGTGGTGACCGGCCACGCCGGCACCGCCGGACAGGTGCAGGCGGACACCCTGGTCTTGCTGATGGGCCTGGGCAACCTGGGCGCCATCGTTCAGAGCCTGCTGGACGCCGGGCGCCCCCCCGGGACGCCTGCCGCGGTCATCAGTCAAGGCACGGGCCCCGGCCAGCACACGGTGACCGGCACGCTGCAGAACATCGCGGAGCGGGCCGGGGGCCTTCGTTCCCCTGCGTTGATCGTGGTGGGGGAGGTCGTAAAGCTCCGGGAGACCCTGGCCTGGTTCAACGAGCAATAGCAAGACAAGAGGCAGGACCGACGTGCGGTCCTGCCTTTTCCGCGCCTAATTTACCGGGAGAGCAGAATCTCCCGCATGCGCCCGAAGCCCTCCTCGCCGCTCGTCAGCACCGGCACGCCGAACGCCTTTTCGCAATCCGGGTAGGAGAGCTTGAAGATCGTCATGGAGAGCTGGGCCAACACCACCGTATTGATCTCCTGTTTGGCCGTGCTTTCCCGGATCGCCCGGGCGATCACTTCGTTGTGCCCCTCAATATCGCCTTCGCCCAGGCGGTGGAAGGCATCCTCCACCGTGGCCCCGGCATGGGCCACCTTCCGGCCCATGCGGGCGCCCGTCTCCTCCAGCAGGCGGCGGGTGTTCTCCACGGTCGGGCCATGGGTGGCGACCAGCAGGGTCCGCCCGCCGCGCTCCACCGCCCGCTCCATCATGGGCATGTCGATGGAGACCACGGGCACCCCGTACGGCCTCAGGGCCTCGGCAACCTGCCCATACGCCCGATTCATGGACGAACACGAGATCAGCACGGCGTCGACGCCCACCAGTTCCACCAGGTCGCGGGCGTACCGCTCAAACAGGTCGATATTGATCTGCGGGGGGACGGGGAGTCCGTCGTGGTGGGCTTTCATGAAGTTGAGCTGCACGCCTTCGTTGCCCACGTTTACCAAATGGACTTCCGGGAGGATCCGCCGCCCGAAGAACGCCGCCCAGAGGGAGATCCAGGAGCCCCCGTTGACGATGCCCAGCTTCTTTCCCCGTAGCCGGGGGTCGCCTTCTGCCCGGGGCGCCAGTTCCGGCACGCCGACGACCTTCATATAGAGTTCAAAGAGCTTGCGGGCCTCCGAATCACTGGTCTTCTGCATGGTAAGTTGCCCCCTTATCCGTCATCGCGTCCCTGAAGCTTCCGTACGACCTGCAGCAGCGCCGCCTCATCGCCGACATTGCCGGGAAAGACCACGAAGTTCCCGCCGGGCAGCCGCGACTCGGGGCCCAGCTCCCAGACCGGAATGCCCGGCAGCACCTGGCCCAGCACCCGGGCGGCCTGTACATCCAGCGCGTCGGTGGCCATGGTACTGGAAGTAATGCCGCCCTTAGCGACGAAGAACCGGGGCCGGACCGTCACCGACCGGACGACCTCAATCAACGCGCCCGCCACCGTGCGGGCGATGTCGATGTACTCGCTGCCCCCGCCCCCGGTTGCTACTGCGCGCGATGTGTACAGCACGGCATCGCGCCCGCCGGCCAGAATGCCGCTCACGGCGGCAGCTGCCCGCGCAATCTCCCCGGCGTACAGAACAGGGGTGAGCAGCCGTGCGGTGACCAGTTCCACCGGAGATATTGCCGTTCCGTGCATCAAGGCGCCCAACTGCGCCGTCGTCTTGCTGACGTGAGAACCCACAACCACCAGCCCGCCCGCCCCTGAGGCCTGGCCGCCCCGGAGTTCGGTGGCGGTAAGCAGCGGGCGGGGCGCGATTCCGCCGCAAACGGGCACGAACGATGCGGCCGTACGGAAGCTGTAGTAGTGGCCGCTCGCCTCAGCCTCCAGCAGCGCACAGACGATCACGCTGATATCGGCATAGGTTACGGCATCCGGGACGATGACGCTGCCGGGCGGAGCAGCCGCCAGCACGGCCGCGACACCGTCCGGGCCTGCCCGGCGAGTGACCTCCAGGGGAATGGTCACAGCGGGACGGGCGCCCCCGGCCTTCTCCGCCACATATTCAGCGAGGCGCGAAGAGCGGTAGCCGAACGCCGGGTCCCGGGCAAACTCGGTCTGGCCCGCTGGCACCCACTCGCCCTTCTGCTCGACCCAGTGTACGCCCCCCAGCGTGTACCGCCCGCCTTCGAAGAACGCGGGAAGCAGCACGGTCCCGCGGAAGGTCATGCCGAGCTGCCGCTCCATGGTCTGCATGACGGTATCATTTTCCGCCGGGAAATGCCCCCGCAGGGTAGAGTCAGAGCGGCAAACAACGGTGACCGGCACACCGGTGGCATCAGCCGCCTCGCAGAGTGCCCAGCAGATTCGTCGCGTCAGAGCCACGACCTCCGCCTCAGGCAGGCTGCGTGAGTTCGTCAGTACATAGAAGACGCGTCCCGGCTCCCGCAGGCAGCGCTCAAATACGGACTGCGAGAATCGGGTGACCACCTTCACATTGTGAACGGTCTGTGTTCCGGTCGGGTCGTCGTCCAGCACAACGACCTTGCGACGGCTGCCGGCCAGGGCTGCCATGAGCCGGGCGCCGCAGTCGAACTCAGGCGGCAGACCCGACAGCGCCTCGGCTCGGATCAAGGGTTGGGGTTCCTCCATACGGACGTTCCTCCCGGTCTAGTCTCACACAGGGTGTTTCGCCCTGGATACGATAACTCCTGCACGTGTATACAAAAACAATGTCATTTTGTATACATACACGATTGACCCAAGCTGACACCTCTGCTATGATGGCCCTGTAAAGACCAAATGCTGGACTGTTCAGGAGGGCGCAATGGCTAAGAGTTTGCCGTCTGAAGACGGGGAAGTTTCGCTGGTAGACAAGGCGTACGACCATGTGAAGACGCAGATTCTGACCATGGTCTACCGCCCCGGACAGCTGCTGTCCGAACCCAAAATTGCCGAAGAACTCGGCATAAGCCGCACGCCGGTGCGTGAAGCCATCCGCCGGCTGATGTCGGAAGGACTGGTCAACTGGATACCGGGACAGGGCAAAGTTGTATACATTCTATCCTTGAAGGATCTCGAAGAGATCTTCGAAGTCAAGGAGTCGTTGGAAGCGCTGGCGGCGGGGGCGGCTGCCGCCAACCGCACGGATGAGGACGCAAAGGAACTCCAACAGATTTCGGCAGAGATGGAAGCGGCAGCTGTGGTAGGCGACGTGAAGGCCTGGCTGGATGCCGACACCCGCTACCATGATCTGGTCTTTGATTTGAGCGGCAAACCGCGGGTCAGGCAGATCATCGCGAATCTCAACGAACAGTGGCACCGGCTCAGGTTGGGTCTCGTTGCCCTGGAACTGCGCATGCTCGTCTCCGTGCAGGAGCACAGGCGGGTGACGGAAGCAATCGTGGCTGGGGACCGCGAAGCGGCGGCGACCGCCATGGCCGACCATCTCAAGAGCCTGCAGAGCACCGTCATGAGTCTGGCCAAGAACCTACTGATCCCCTACGTTGGCGAAAACCTGTAACCGGATGGGGGTAAGCGAATGCTGGTTGAGTCCCTGCAAACCGACAAGCTCCGGGAGCTAGAGGAGTGGGCGTACCGCATCCGCCGGCTCAGCGTGGAGATGATCACCTGGGGCCAGTGGGGCCACATTGGCGGGGCGTTCTCCATGGCGGAGATTCTGGCCTGCCTGTACTTCCGTGTCATGCGGGTCAACCCCGCGCAGCCGGATTGGAAAGACCGCGACCGGCTGATTCTCTCCAAGGCCCATGGATCGCCGGCCCTCTACGCAGCACTGGCGCTGCGGGGCTACTACCCCGTGGATGATCTCTACACCTACTGCGAACTTGGTGGGCTTGAGGGACATACCGACATGCGGCGGACCCCCGGCGTCGAGTCGTCGGGCGGCCCCCTGGGGCAAGGCCTGTCCATCGCCGTCGGCAAGGCGATGGCCCTGCGGATGGCGGAAAACCCCTACAGCCGTGTCTTCTGCATTCTGGGCGACGGCGAAAGCAATGAGGGCCAGGTCTGGGAAGCGGCCATGTCCGCCGCGCATTATCACCTGGACAACCTGGTCGCGATCGTTGACTACAACAAGGTGCAGGCCAAGGGGTTTGTCTGGGATCTGATGGGCGTCGAGCCCCTGGCTGACAAGTGGCGCTCGTTCGGGTGGGAAGTGCTCGAGGTGGACGGCCACGACATTGCCGCCCTGATCCACACGCTCCACCAGGCCCGCTACGTCAAAGTCGCCGGAAAGCCGATCGCGATCATCGCGCATACGGTCAAGGGGCGGGGCGTCGATTGGACCGAGTTCAACTACAAGTGGCACACCCATGCTCCTGACCCGGCGACGGCCGACCGCATGCTCAGGGATCTGGCCGCCGGGTATGGCCGGCCGGCGGAGGGCTACTCCCGGCTGGAGGTGCCCGTAAAGAAAGAGACCTTCTACGGCGGGGAGTGAAGTGAGCGCCATGCCAGTTGAAATGCGAGACGCCTTTGCCAATGCGCTTGTGGATCTGGGCGCCGAATTTCCGAAAATCGTCGTCCTCGACGCCGACCTCAACACGTCGAGCAAGACCGTCAAGTTCATGCAGAAGTGGCCCCGCCGGTCCGTGCAGGTGGGCATCGCGGAGCAGAACCTCTTCGGTGTTGCCGCCGGTCTGGCGACGGAAGGATACATCCCCTTCGCATCTACGTTCGCCTGCTTCGCCGCCCGGCGGGCGCTGGATCAGATCGCCATCAGCATCGCCTACCCGCGGCTGAACGTGAAGATTCCCGGCTCCTACGCCGGGCTGCCGACCAGCCGGGCCGGTGCATCGCACAACGCGATCGAAGACCTGGCAGTCATGCGGGCGATGCCCGGCATGCTGGTCGTCGACCCCGGCGACAACCAGGAGCTCCGTTCGGTCATGCGTGCCGCCGTCCTGTACGATGGCCCCGTCTACTTCCGCATCACCCGGCTGACCCTGCCCGACATGTTCGACGAGACTTACGAATTCCAGTGGGGCAAGGGCCAGGTAGTCCGCCCCGGCGCCGACGTAACCTTAGCCGGCACCGGCATGATGACTTCACTCTGCCTCCGGGCGGCCGACCTGATGGCGGGCATGGGCGTAAAGGCCGAAGTGCTGCATATGGGGTCGGTCAAGCCCCTGGATGCGCAACTGCTGCTGGAATCGACCGCCCGGACCGGTGCGGTCGTCACGGCGGAGAACGCCTCGGTCATCGGCGGCTTCGGCGGCGCGGTGGCTGAAGTGCTTGGCGAGTACGGACCCGTACCGATGAAGCGGATTGGCGTCCAGGACCAGTGGGTGGAGAGCGGCGGGATCGATGAGCTGTTTACGCACCACCACATGCAGCCGGAGGATATCGCCGCAGCGGCGCTTCAGGTTATCAAGGCAAAGAAGCGCTAGGCGGCGCCAACTCATAGTCAGCATCACACGAAGAGGGGGAGACCCATGGTACCGTCACGTCGTCGCTGGTGGGCTATGTCCCTGGTACTCGCACTGACCATGCTCCTTACGGCGTGCGGATCCGGGTCCGGATCCAAGACCGAAGCGCAGAAGAGCCCTGAAACGCCTGCCGCTACCCCTGCCCCGGCGCCGGCTGAGAAGGTAACGCTCAATTTGTGGAGCCACTGGGCCGGCGAACAGGCCAAGCGCGACTTCGTCGAAGGCGTCGCCAAGGCTTACAACGCCAAGAACCCCAACGTGGAGATCAAGGTCACCTGGTACGACAAGAACCCGCTGAACACGGCCCTGCGCTCTGCGTATCAGTCCGGCGAGGCACCGGACATCCACTACGTCGACCCGATGCCCTACCACGCTGTTCCTTACAGCGAAGGCGGCTACCTGGCCAACCTGAAGGGGCTGATCGACGAGTCCAAGTGGGATCCGACGTTCATGCAGTACTGGAAGTACAAGGACGGCATCTGGGGCGTGCCCCTGGAGACCGGCGGCATCTTCACCTTCTATAACAAGAAGCTCTTCAAGGACTGGGGCATCGAGGTCAAGAACGGCCAGCTGACGCCCGAGCAGTGGGATACCGTGCTCAAGAAGTGCAAGGAGACCGGCATTACCCCGATCTCCATGGGCGTGCAGGATCGCTCCGGCAACTCCGGCTGGTACTGGGCCGGGACCGTGTTGACCCAGATGGTCGGCCTGGAAAAGGCCAACGCCCTGATGGAGAAGAAGATCAACTGGAACGACCCGGAGATCGTGGAAGGGCTCAAGACCGCCAAGGGCCAGATCGACCAGGGCATCTTCCCGGCCAACGCCCTCAGCTCCAAGCTGAGCGACAGCTACGGCCCCTTCTTCCAGGGCAAGGCGGCCACGATGGTGGTCGGCTCCTGGATCGCCTCCTGGATGCGCCTCCCCGAAGACAAGGGCGGCCCGCCCAAGGGCTTTGAAGCCGGCGTCATGATGGCCCCTGCCCTGCCGGGCGCCAAGTATCCGGCGGCGCTGCAGGTCGGGACCTACGGCTCCTACGCCGTCAACGCCAAGTCGAAGAACCTGAAGACCGCCGTCGACTTCCTGAACTTCCTGGCCTCCCCTGAGAACGGCCAGAAGTGGGTCGAGCTGACGGGCGTGCCCACGGGCATCAAGGGCGCCTTCACCGACAAGACCGAGCAGTTCGTGAAGGACCAGATGGCCCTGATCGATCAGGCCAAGGTCAAGATCATCCCTGACTGGGCCGGCCGTATGGCAGGCAACGAGTACGAGGCCTGGAAGAAGGCCAACGACCAGCTGCTGACCAAGGAGTATTCCGTTGATCAGTTCGTCAAGGACCTGATGGCCGGCCGCGCCAAGGACTAGCCAGCACGGCCGGAGGCGGGCGCCTCATGAGGGGCGCCCGCCTCCGGACACGCCAGGAGGGATTCGTGTGGCGTCGACAAAGGTCTCCGGCTCCCGCAGCGAGGGCCTGACCGGGCTCAAGTTCATCCTGCCGGCGACGATTCTGTTCCTGGCCTTCCTGCTCTACCCCATGCTGATGAATATCTACCAGAGCTTCTTCAAGGTGCTGCTGACCGGCGGCGACGTGAAGCAGACCTGGGTTGGCTTCAAGAACTTCCAGCAGTTGCTGCAGGACCCGGTCTTCTGGTCGTCGGCCAAGAACAGCCTGCTCTGGGCTGGCTGGGCGATCATCATTGACATTCCCCTGGCGACCGGGCTGGCCGTGCTGCTCTGGTACCGCGTCCCCGGCTGGCGCTTCTTCCGCACCGCCTGGTTTGTGCCGATTCTGCTCTCTTACGTGCTGACCGCCCTCATGTGGAGCTGGATCTTCCGGCTCGACTGGGGCCTCCTGAACACCGCCCTCCGGGCGCTGGGGCTCGATTCGTGGGTGCGCGACTGGCTGGGCAGTCCGAAGACCGCCCTGTTCTGTCTGATGAGCATTACCACATGGACAACCACCGGGTTCAACCTGGTGCTGATTCTCGCCGGCATGAGCGCGATTCCCGGCGAACTGCTGGAAGCTGCACAGATTGACGGCTGCGGCCTCTGGGGCCGGGTCTGGCACGTGCTGCTGCCGCTGACCCGCCGGGTGATTGTGACCGCGCTGATTTTGGCCGTCATCGGCAAAATGAAGGTCTTCGATTTGGTCTGGATCGCTACGGACGGCGGCCCCCTCGGCAGCACCGAGACCGTGGGCACTTACATCGTCCGCCGCGCCTTCTTCTGGGCCGGCTCCTTTGACGTGGGCTACTCCGCCGCCATGGCTACGGTCTGGTTCCTGGTCATCGCGGCGATCTCTTGGCTGCTGAACCGCTTCCTGCAGGTCAAAGAATCGTTGGAGTTCTAGAAGGAGGTGGCAGCGGATGGCTAGGCTCAAGTGGACCCCGATCATCCTGTTCGTCGTGGCATATACCATGTACACGTTCGGACCGCTGCTCTGGCTCTTCCAGACCTCCTTCCGCAGCACCGGCGAGATCCTGAAACAGCCGTTTGCCCTGAGCGGCACCTACCAGCTGAAGAACTTCCTGCAGGTGGCGGGGACCGGTCGGTACGGCACGTACTACATCAATAGCCTCCTGATTGTGGGCGGCGCCCTGCTGCTCCTGGGCCTCATCGCCTCCATGGCGGGGTACGGATTTGCCCGGTTTCAGTTCCGGGGCAAGGAAGTCTCGTTCAACCTGATGTTCGGCGCCGTCATGGTGCCCCTGCAGGTGCTGATCATCCCGCTCATGCAGCTTCTGTACAAATATCACCTGGTCAACACCCGCGTCGGCCTGGTGCTGGTCTACACGACCATCTCCCTGCCCATGGCCATCTACATACTGCGGGCGTTCTTCACGCAGATTCCCCACGAACTGGCGGAGAGCGCCCGGGTCGACGGCGCCTCGGAAGGGCTGGTCTTCTGGCGGATCATGCTGCCGGTGGCCCGGCCGGCGGTAGTCACCGTCCTGATTCTCAACTTTGTGATGCTGTGGAACGAGTTTTTGCTTGCCCTCCTGATCCTGCAGAAGGACGCCGTCCGCACGCTCCCCCTGGGCCTGATGATGTTCCAGGGCGAGTATCAGCAAGATATTGGCGGTATGTCGGCCGCACTGGTCCTGTCCGTCATTCCGACGATCCTCGCGTACCTGATATTCTCCGAACAAGTGATCAAAGGCATGACAGCGGGGGCTCTGAAGGGATAGTGACAAGGATTTTCCGGGAGATGTGTCCAATATCTGTGTCTGAAGGATAGCACCTGCCTGCATAAGGGGTGAAATGCCATCGGACGCGCAAAGGTGGTCTGGAGACGGGTCTATGAAGATTTGCACCCGGGCGTCGTCATGTGCCACCAGACCATGGTGGCCGGGTGGCATTTGCGTGCCGAACTGGTGCTCCACGGCGTGGGCACCCTGCAGATACGCGTCAACAACGAATATGTCACCGAGCCCATGATGGAATGCACCCTGGCCCAGGGCAGGCGCCGGTACAACGAACTGCTCAAGCGGCTATCCCGTCCGGCTCAGGCCCGGCTGCCCGTATAACTCTGCACAGATCAAATTACCCCCGGAGCGCTTGCGCCCGGGGGTTAGCTTATTACTGAGGATTTGTACAGAATGTGTCGATAATTTAGATAGATGGAGGTTGTAGTTTTCGGATCAACGCGCTCTTTATATAACACGGCGGTCGATGCAAGTGGGGAGCAAACGTCTGGTCGGAGGGGGCATAAGTGGACGATTTCGCCGAACGCAAACTTGTATCGTACCTGGAGTTGAGCCTGCGACGATTTGCATCCACCTATCGCATACGGCTGGCCCGCCGCCTTGAGCACGAAGTGGCCGTGCTCAACCAGCCGGTGAACCAGGACGAGCCGGGCGGGACGGAACAGATCGAACTGCTTTCCGGGGCGCCAGCCGCAGAAGAGGAGTACCTTGTCCAGGCACCCGTTGAAGAGGTTCTCGACGATCCGTTTTTGTACCAAGCCTATCTGAACCTGTCACCAAGGCAGCGGGAGATCCTGCTGCTGCTTGTTCTGGGGGAAAGGCGCCAGGCCGAGCTGGCCTTCCGGTGGAACGTGACCCAGCAAGCCATTTGCAAGAGCAAGCGTCAGGCGGTGAGCATTCTGTGTACCGCAGCCGCGCACAGCCAGAACCGCTTTCACAACTAGTGGTGAGAGCCCGCAGTGGCGACGAAGAGGCCATGGCGGAGATCCTGACCCGGTTTCGCCCGTTGATCCGGTGTCTTTCCCGGGATTTGGCCGCTGCCGACCGCGAGGACCTCGAACAGGAGCTATACCTGCTGCTCCTGCGCATCGCGCTGGTGTACGCTCCATCCAGTCTCTGGCGGTCGTAAGGTTTGGCGCAACCAGATGAGAAGAGGGAGGATTCTGTGATGGGTCAGAAGTACAAGCTGACGATTGCGAACCAGTCCACAATGACGGGCAACTTCTGCGTCTTCCAGGACATTCCGGACGTCAACTGCCCCGGGGTGCTGACGCTGGCCTGGCTGGTCAAGCGGTCTCATCCCGGCACCACCGTCGACTTTGAGTGGTCGGTGGACTACGACTTTGTCTGGTCCGAGCAGGGCAGCCTCCTCAAGGGCACGAAGTTCCAGGCCTCCCAGGTCGTGACGGGTGCCGACCTGCTCAACTACAACCAGATCTCCTTCGACTATGACGGCGCCTACCATTTCTCCAACCTGACCCGGGGGCCCCGCACGGGCAGCCTGTACGTCATGGAAGGGCCCGACGTTCCCAACGCCCAGGCACATGTCGGCGTCGGCATGTCCGGCAAGGGCACCTTCGTGGTGCCCGCCCAGCCCAACATCGAACTCTACTTCACGCCGCATCCCAAGTACTACGTCGTCTTCGGCAACTACACGCAGGGCGAAGTGATCGACATCACGGAGATGACCAAGATCGCCAACGTCCAGTTCGACAGCACGCACTTCGAGGTCCCCCTGAAGCTCAACGAGCGGAACCTCTGGGAGTAAAGGGGGATGCTGCGTGGCTTCCAAGAAGTTGCCGGTAGACCCCAAACACCAGGAGCAGACCAAGTGGTGCTGGGCCACCACGGTGCAGATGGGGCTTAGCTACCTGGCCAAGCAGAACGTCTCGCAGTGCGACATCGTCAAAGTCGGCAAGGGCAAGGACACCTGCCCCAACGAAGGCGGCAACGTGACCGAACAGATGACGGCCTACAAGCACTGGGGCATGGACGGCGCCGGGATCTACCAGTCCCTGACCTTCAAGGAGATTGTGTCAGAGATTGAGGGCGACAAGCCGTTCAGCGCCGGCTGGTACTATAAAGTCGGCATGGGGCACGACGTCCTGGTCGAAGGCTTTGACGATGCTCCGGACGGGTGGGTCTGGTATTTGGACCCCTGGGACGAGAAACCGGTACCGCATAAGACCTCGTACACCTGGTTCAAGGGTGGCACGGGGCCGGGTGACGATCACAGGTGGGGGGATACCATCCATAACCTGCATACGACCGCGGTGAGAATCCTCAGGGATGTGCATGAGGCCGCACTGGCGGGCCTTAACGCCTTGATGGAAGAAGCTCGCAACGAGCCGGTGTTTCTGGGTCTGCCCGCCGGCGGGTCAGCCGATAACGCTGTCCTCGGGTCCGCGTACCAACTGCGGTACGTGGACCCCGAACGGCTCGCCAAGGCGACCGATTCAACCCGCCTGACGGAGCTGGCCGATCCCGTTGATGTCTACCTGTTCACGGTCAGCCTGGACGCCGTCAATCACTGGTATCTGACCGTCGCCAGGGTAGGGGACCGGTACGCCGCGGTGGAGTTCGGCGGCGACGCTTCCCCGTTCGTCACGGCGCTGGCGACGCTGCGCCAGCGGATTGACAGCGAGCAGGAATGCATCGTGGTCAAGGCGGGGCGGGTCTACTATCCCGTTTCGATGGCTGCCGGTAAGGAGTTGGCTGTGGCCGCCATGGCCCCCGGTCGGTCCGCCATTTCCGGCGGGATGGATGCGACCGTTGCCGTTGAGTCGGCGGAAGTCACCCGCTTCCTCCGGGGCCTCCATGCCGAGGCCCGGGTCGGGGATAAAGCCTGAATGTATCGCACTGGTCCCCCGGGGCGCCTTCAGACAGGGCGCCCCGGGGGACCATTCCGTACGTTCTTGCAGGGCGAAAGCAACTCAGCCACGAACTCTTGGCTGAGATATGACCAGCAGCTTGCCGTCAAGCGACCCGCATCTTGGTCAGCAGCAGCGTACGATGAACACGACAAGGGGTGGCGCAATGGGTTCCTCGAAGACGCATCCGCATATCGATCGCCCGTCGGAAGAGCAGCTCCGGGCAGTTGTTGAAAACAAGCCTCCGATCGTTCGCGAGCTGTACCTCGCGACCCATAGGATTGTATTGGAAACCCTTCCGGACGTGGTCTATTCAGTTGACTGTCAAGATGGGGAGATCGGCTATGGTATACGGCAGTACGGCTACAACGGCTGGGGGATGGCAGCATTAGCCCCCCACACGAAATGGGTCACGTTGGGGTTCTTACGCGGAGCCCATCTTACTGATTCATCCGGGTTACTGGAGGGTACTGGTAGTATGGTCCGGCACGTAAAGGTGCGGTCTCTGGAGCAGCTCGCGGACCTGCGCAGTTCACTCCGGGGATTCGTCGAGGCGGCATCGCGGCTGGACCAGTGAACGTCTGCCTGACCGGGTCGGGGGGAGCAGGCAAAGGATTTGGCAGTTCACTTGTGGAATGCTGTAAGACAATACTATTATGACCTTCTAGAGGACGGAGGCGGGCCTGTGTTTCTTGGAATGACCCTGACGATGCTAAGTGGCATTCTGATTGCCGCACACTTTCTTCGGTCAGGCATGCTCCCGGTAGTGCTCATCGGACTCGCGTTTCCATTCCTGCTGCTCTATAAGAAGCCATGGGTGAATCGAATCGTCCAGGTCCTGTTGATTCTGTCAGCCGGCATATGGCTCCTTACACTGCTATTAATTGCCGCTCAACGACAGGCGGCCGGCGAGCCGTGGGTCCGCATGGCCGTCATCCTGGGTAGCGTGGTTCTCCTCAACGTTGCGGCCGCAGTGGCAGTCAATCCCAAGAAGCCCGTCAGTCAGGGTGCCGAGGGTGGCAAATCCGCTGCGTAGCTCCCTGCCCTATCATCTTCCGCGGCCCGGGCAAGACGCCCGGGTTTTTCGCTGTCCAAAATTGAAACCGGTTTCAGAAACTTTGTCGCGGAAACCAAGAGGAGTTTCCAAGGAGATGGCTAATTTTCGCCCATGAAACGATCTGAGAGCGATTCCATAAAGTGAGGCCAGAACATGGAGAACAAGGTCACGATCGAAGATGTCGCCCGGCTGGCCCATGTCTCCAGGGCTACCGTCTCCCGGGTGCTCAACGAACACCCCAACATCAGCGACGACGTGCGCAAGCGGGTGCTCAAGGTGATGGAAGAGACCGGCTACCGCCCCAATACCGTCGCCCGGAGCCTCGCGGGCAAGCGGTCGACTAACATCGGGGTGGCCGTCTTCGGGCTTCACCCCAACTACCTGGCCCACGGCGTCTTCCAGGAAGCGATCATGGGCATACAGGAAGTCCTGACCGACTCCGACTACGACCTGCTGCTTTACAGCTCCCACGGCCATGCCGACGACAAGTTCTGCCGCCAGATTCTGGCGAAAGCCCAGGTGGACGGGCTGGTCGTCATGGGCGAACTGGTCGCCCCGGAGCATTTACAGGTACTGATCGGCGGGGGCCTCCCCGTGGTCACCGTGGGCCGCAAGGACGGCCCGCCGGTGCCCTACGTCTCCGTCGACAACATCCGGGGCGCCCACCTGGCCGCCGAGCACCTGATTCGGCTGGGCCACCGGCGCATCGGCATCATTCGGGGCGTGCCCGGCCTGCAGCCCGGCGTCGACCGGCTGATGGGCTACCAGCGGGCCCTGGAGGGCAACGGCATCGCGTACGACCCCACCCTGGTGGTCGTCGGCGTGGACAAGGTCCAGGGCCGGGCGGCCATGGAACAGCTGCTTTCGCTGCCCGAGCCGCCCACAGCGGTCTTCGGCATCAGCGACCCGGCGACGATCGGCGCCATGGAGTACGCCCAGGAACGGGGGTTCCGAGTGCCTGACGACGTCGCGTTCGTCGGGTTTGACGATATCCAGGCCGCCGGTATGGTCAGCCCTGCACTGACCACCGTGCGGCAGCCCAAAGCGGAGCTGGGCCGGCAGGCGGCCCGGGTGCTGCTGGGCATGATTGGCGGCCAGACCATGGCCGGCGGGATCTTGCTGGACCCGGAACTGATCGAGCGTGATTCTTGCGGTGCAAAGACTTCGTACAGGGGGTAGACAGATGTTTGCGCACAGGACCCCGAAGCTCGCCCTGGCCCTCGTTCTCGCCGCACTGATGCTGCTGACCGCCGCATGCAGCGGCGGCACGAAGGCCCCGGCTGAAGAGAAGAAGCCCGATGCCGCCCCGGCTGCCCCGGCGCCCGTCACCCTCAAGTTCACCGTCTGGACGGCGGCTGACGCCCACCTGAAGCTGTTTAACGACATCGCCGCCGAGTACAAGAAGCTCCATCCGGAAGTGACCGTCAATTTCCAGTCCATCAGCTTTGACGATTACGTGGCCAAGGTGACGATGCAGCTGGCCGGCGGCGACCCGCCCGATGCGGGCTGGGTGCTCGAATCGTCGGCGCCTACCTTCATTCAGGCCGGCGCCCTGATGGACCTGGGCGCCGCCCTGACGAACAACGCCGCCTACGACTATGCCGACCTCTCCCAGCCGGCCATGCAGCTCTGGGTCAGGGGCGACAAGGTATACGGCGTCCCGTTCTCGACTTCGCCGTTCTTTATCATCTACAACCGCGACATGTTTGAGAAGGCCGGCGTGGAGACGCCGGACAAGCTGCTGGCCAGGGGTGCCTGGACTTGGGAAGCCTTTGCCGAAGCCGCAAAGCAGATCAAGGCGAAGAGCCCCGCCGGCCAGTTCGGCTATGAGAGCATCGACGGCCAGGGCTTCACCGCCCGCACCTGGCACACCCTGGTACCCATCATCCGGGCCTACGGCGGCGACGCCTGGACCGCCGACGGCACCAAGTGCACGGTCGACTCGCCCGAGGCCGTAGCCGCCGTGAAGCTGTATCAAAAGATGGTCGTTGCCGACAAGTCGACCCCTGCGCCCGGCGAGCAGGCGGACTTCTTCTCCGGCAAGGCGGCCATGACCATGGCGCAGATCAGCCGCTTCTCCAAGCTGGCCAACGCCCCGTTCAAGTGGGACATCGCCCCCCTGCCCGCCGGCCCCAAAGGCGCGGCGCCCGTGGTCGGCCAGGCGGCGGTCGGCGTCTTCAACGCCAGCAAGCACAAGGCTGCGGCCGCTGATTTTGTCGCCTTCTGGACCAACAAGGAGAACACCGCCAAACTCGCCGCCTTCTTCCCGCCCGCCCGCAAGTCGGTGCTGGATGCCGGCACCATGGCCAAGCTGAACACGCAGGTCCCCGCCGCCAGCCTGGTGAAGGCCGTGGACGACGGCATCAAGAACGGTCGGGTCCTGCCCACCCACGTGGAGTTCCCGAAGATCGACCTCGCGAGCCGGGCGGCGTTCGAGGCGCTCTGGAAGCCCAACGCCGACGTGCAGGCCGCGCTGACGGGCGTCTGCAAGGCGATTCAGCCTCTCATGGGCAAGTAAAGTGCTGGGGGGCCGGGATCTCCCGGCCCCCCGCTACCCGCACAGAAAGTTGGTGAGCGGTCATGAGCGTGCGAACGGCGCGGCGCCCCCGGACTCTGGCCCAGGTTGACCAGCTCTGGGGCTACCTGTTCGTGTCGCCGCAGATCGCCGGCTTCATGCTGTTTGTCATCGGGCCGGTGGTGGCGGTCTTCCTGTTCGGCCTGCAGAACCGCAACCTTCTCGCCGGCACCCACGACTGGGCCGGCCTGGCCAACTACGGCCGCATGCTGGCCGATCCCATGTTCAAGAAAGTGCTCCTGAACTCGCTGATCTTCACCGCCGGGCTGGTGCCGCTCAACCTGGTGCTCGCCCTGACTCTGGCCTTCCTGCTGGCCCGGAAGTTGGCCGGCTCGACTCTCTTCCGCACCATTTTCTTCGCCCCGGTGGTCACGTCTGCCGTGGCCTGGGCGATTGTGTGGAAGTTCATGCTGCAGGGCGAGCAGGGGACGGTCAACCAGTTCCTGGCCGCCTTCGGCGTAACCGGCCCCAACTGGCTCCAGGAGCCGGGCTGGGCCATGGCGGCCGTCATCGTCACACGCGTGATGAAGACGGTGGGTCTGAACCTGCTGATCTTCCTGGCCGCAGTGCAGGCGTTGCCGAATGAACTGGAGGAGGCGGCCCTGGTGGACGGCGCCAACGGCCGGGTCGTGCTGTGGCGCATCAAACTGCCGCTCCTGGCGCCAACGATCCTCATGGTCAGCGTCATTACGATCATCGGGTCGCTGCAGGTCTTTGACCACATCATGCTGTTGACGGAAGGCGGCCCGGCGAACTCGACGATGGTGCTGGTTTACTACGTCTTCTACCAGGGCTTCCGCTCGTTCGACACGGGCTACGCCAGTGCGCTGGCCGTGATTCTGTTCCTGGCGGCGCTGCTGCTGACCCTGCTGCAGTGGTCCCTGCGGGGGAGGATGCATAATGAAGTCTAAACCGATCAGCCATTATGTGCGGCAGGGGCTCATCTATTTGTTTCTCAGTGCCCTCGCCGTCCCGTTCCTCTTTCCGTTTCTCTGGATGATCTCCAGTTCGTTCAAACGGCTTGATGAGGTCTTCGCCTTCCCGCCCACGCTGCTGCCTTCCGAGTGGCACTGGGAGAACTTCGCCCGGGCCTTTACCTATCAGCCCTTCGCCCGGCATTACTTCAACAGCCTGTACATCGCGGTGCTGGTCACCATCGGCACGGTGCTGATCGCCTCGCTTTCCGGCTACGCTTTCGCCCGCATCCGGTTCAAGGGCGCCTCGGTCCTCTTCATTTTGCTGATGGTCACCCTGATGATGCCGAACGAAGTGACCATCATTCCGAACTTCTACCTGATGAAGTGGTTCGGCTGGACCGACACGCACATGCCGCTGATTCTGGTGCCGATACTCGGCGCTAACGGCGTGATGGGCACCTACATGCTCCGTCAGAACTTCCTGAGCCTGCCCAAAGAGATCGAAGAGGCGGCGACGGTGGACGGGCTGAGGCGCCCGGGCATCTTCTGGTACATAGCGATGCCCATCGCCCGGCCTGCCGTGGCGGCCCTCGCGGTGCTCTCGTTCCTTGGCAGCTGGAACTCGTTCCTCGATCCGCTGGTTTACATTAACGATCTCAAGCGTTTTACGCTGCCGCTATCGCTGCGGAACTTTGCCGACGCGTACGGCCTGCCCATCTGGAACGTTCAATTGGCGGCTACCACCCTGGCTGTGCTGCCGATTCTGCTGATTTACGTGATCGCCCAGAAGCACATCGTCCAAAGCTTCGCCCTGTCCGGGACAAAGGGGTAAATCAATGCACAAAACGTATGACGTGATTGTGGCCGGCGGCGGGCCGGCGGGGCTGTGCGCGGCGGTTGCCGCGGCCCGGAACGGCGCCCGGGTCCTGCTGGTCGAACGCTACGGCTTTCTCGGCGGGAACGCCACGGCATCGCTGGTCGGGCCGTGGATGACGTTCCACAGCTCGCCGGAGGTGCAGGTGGTGGAGGGGCTGCCGGAAGAGATTGTCCGCCGGCTGCGGGAGATTGGCGGCACCCTGGGCCACGTGCGCGACACCACCGGCTACGTGCCCACCGTGACGCCGTTTGACGCCGAAGCGCTCAAATTTGTGGCGATGGAGCTGTGCGCCGAGGCGGGAGTTGAGCTCCTGCTGCATTCCGTTGTGACGGGCGTGGTTTCAGAAGGAGATGCTCTCCAGGGCATTGTGGTGCACAATAAGTCGGGCCGCATGGAGCTCGATGCCCGAGTCGTGATCGACGCCACCGGCGACGGCGACGTGGCCGTACTGGCCGGGGCCGAATTTCAGCAGGGGCGCCGCGAGGATGGCCTGACCCAGCCCCTGACCCTCATGTTCAAGCTGGGCAACGTCGATCTCTCAGCGGTTCGGGCTTACATGAAAGCCAATCCCGAGGATTTCTACCGGCGCACCGTTTGGGAGAGCGTCGACAGCCAGCCGCATCTCTCGGTCAACGGGTTCTACAGCAAGCTGGCCGAGGCGATGCAGGCCGGGGAACTGAACCTGCAGCGCGACATGGTGCTCTTCTTTCAGACCGTCCACCCCGACGAAGTGACCGTCAATATGACCCGGGTGCAGGGCCTGGACGCCACCGACGCCTGGCAGCTGACGCGGGCCGAAGTGGAGCTGCGCCGGCAGGTGATGGAGCTGGTCCGCTTCTTCCGCAGCCGGATTCCCGGCTTTGCGGGCGCCCGCCTGATCAGCACGGGCGTGCAGGCGGGCGTGCGCGAGAGCCGGCGGATCATGGGCGATTACCTCCTGACGGGGGAGGATATCCTCAGTGGGCGCCACTTCGACGACGTGGCCGCCAGGTTCGCCTACCCGATCGACATTCATGACCCGGCGGGCAGCAGCACCCGCACCATCCGGCCGCGGTGCGGCTCCTACGAGATTCCCCTGCGGACCATGCTGCCCCGGGGCCTGCGGGGGCTGATGGTCGCCGGGCGGTGCATCTCCTGCACCCATGAGGCGCTGGCGGCCATCCGCCTGATGCCTTCGGCCATGGCCCTCGGACAGGCTGCGGGAACGGCGGCAGCCATGGCGGTGGCGGGCGGAGTCGACGTACGGGCCGTGGACATGGCGGCCCTGCGGCAGCGGCTGATGGCCCAGGGCGCCAACCTCGCCCATGCGGCGGCGGTGGCGCCGGGTGCCGAGGGCGACGAGGAGATGAGCGGCAGCGCCGCGGCCGGAAAGCGGGAAAACGGAAGTGTTCGGGGCTTATAGCTTGGACAACGTTGGTGTAAAATAGGAGGAGGGGGATCCAGAAACTCACAACATAAGGAGCGGTTAGCAGTGGCTGTGCGCTTGAACCCGTATTTGATTCTGGACGGTAATGCACGGGAGGCCGTCGCGTTTTACGAGAAGGCCCTCGGCGCGCAAAACATGGGTGTGATGACCTTCGGCGAGGCGCCCCCGGATCCGAATTACCAGATGCCGGAGGAGATCAAGAACCGCGTCATGCATGCCATGCTGAAGGTTGGCGACACGGATCTGATGTTCTCGGATACGTTCTCCGGGGCCCCGTATCAGGTGGGCAACAACGTCAGCATCACCATCGTCACTGACGAGGTGGAGAAGGCCCGGCAGATGTTCGCTGCTCTGGCCGAGGGCGGCAAGGTAAACATGCCCCTGCAGGAGACCTTCTGGAGCCCGGCCTACGGGTCGCTGACGGACAAGTTCGGCTTCGAGTGGCAGATCAGCGCGGAGAAGAAAGCGTAGGCTTTCCCTTCCGCAGAAAGGAAGGCGTTTCGTCCCCAGCCGGGGCCGAAACGCCTTCTTCTTCATGATCCCAGGACTTTTTCGACCCGGCTGATCCGCACCACCACGGCGGCACGGCACCACGGGAACCGCTTTTCCAACTGGTCGTGAACGGGCGTGCCCGCCTTCTCGGGGATCTTGGGCGCCACCTTGCACCATCCTTCACTTGTGCACGAGTGCTTTATCCTGTGATGGGAGACCATCGCAAACGCCGCGAAACGCTGCAATATGTCTCAATAGGGCTTGGGGTGCGCTCAATACCCAGGCCGGGAGTGATGTCGCACTCAGCGGGGTCCCTGGAGCCAGGCCGCCCTGGGGGCAATGGGGGACGCGGAGGCGGATGCGCAGAGGGATGCCCGATGCCCAGGGGGATGCCCTGGGGGATGCCCAGGGTCATATGTACGGCTTGTGGCTCTCGGCGCGGTACTCTGGCCGGCCCCGGTCGGTGGGGAGAATGTGTATGCAGGAGGCTCTGCCGCAGAAGAATCGGAGGAAACGAGAAGCCTTGTGGGTGAAGGCTTCCCGCCCGTAACGCCCTCAGAGGTTGTCTCCTATAGCGCAGAATTGAGGCTGAGTATGCAGTTGTCAGACTCTCAAAGACGCTTGTGTCGTCCTCAAAAGCGTTGGAGGCAAGCTCAACTGCGATGTTGGCGCCCTCAATAACAATGATGGCGCCCTCAATAACGAATGAGGCCCGATCCACGTTGGGATCGGGCACGTTGCTGGTGTCATTTTGGGGGCGGTACAGCCGGCGCGGCCAGAGTTCCTTCGGCACCGAAGAACGCGTCTATGTCATGTGCTTCGGCAGGCAAGGCTTCGGCTTCACGGCGGATGGCGGCACCATGGCGACCGCCTCAATGTTGGTGGCAACGCGGTGGAGTTGCTTGGCTCTTAACCTGCCAGAGCCCTGCCTGACACGAATAGTCTTGACTTCCCGCCGATCCGTAGTCTGATGTGCCTACAGGTTCCGAAACCTCCATCTTACCCGCCTCCGTCCATAATGTACGAGGTGGAGACAACCATGGCCAATCGCTGGATCGCAGCGGTGCTTACCGCCACAGTACTGTTCGCCGGGCGCGAAGGCGCCGCCCCCGCCGTCCGTACGGAGCCCCCGGAACGGGCAGCCGCAGATGAGATCAACCCGGAGGTGGCGCCGCCGCCGGAAGCCCGGGCAAGGCGGTCGCCGCCATGCAGAACCGGCAGTGGGGAGGGCTGCTCCTCCTGACCGGGTTGCGTTTCGACACCACCAACGGCGTATGGGAAGCGGAGTTTCAGACCGACGGCCGGATTCCGGGGCGCCCGCGCAGCCATCCTGCCGAGCGCCTGTCCGATGACCCGGTGGCGCAACGCAAGCTGCAGCATTCCTGGGTCAGCGTGGCGACCCACCTGCTCGACGGTGATCTGGTACTTTGGCAGCTGCTGTATGGCCAGGGGCGCAGGGTTGAGGTATGGGGCCTGACCAGCAGCCCCGGTGTGGTGGTCGCCCATCGCATCGCTATGCCGGACCCCCCGGCTGAGTCGCTCCTGGCTTCCCCACTGGAGAGGGGGCTGCCGCTGTATCCGGGAGCCTGGTTTCCTGACGGACAAAGTTCGATGCGGTAGAACCACGGCCCTCAGCCGCGGCGCGGTCACGGGTGATCAGTAATGCCGTGCGAACTGCAACCTCAGCGTAAGAGCAGAACAGGATGGCCTCCGTTCTGAGAGAGCCATCACATGTAGGAGTCACCATCGGTGTCGCAGGTTCGATTGTCTGCACACAATGACGACCGTTTCGTCGGCCCGCGGAAGTAGACGAAACTCGGCGAACCTTGCCGTTTACGCCCTCGATTGGTGCCAATGCAGACCTGTACGGGCCAGGAACCTGGTCCAGTTTTCAATCGGTACAAGCCATTTGTGACCAACACCTTGTACATTTTGACAACTGCGCGTGTGCTGCAGTGGACCTGGGCGGCAAGGCTATGCCAGACCCGAAATAGCATGCAGGCCCTGGCCGTGGCAGAGCGCCGGCGCGGCACGGGGTCGGGCATGCAGATATGAACGCTACTCGGGACAATCTTGCATGCGAGAGCCGGCCAGGCACGAAATCAGGCAGCCCAGGAGGACGGCTCGCTCTGCCTCGTCAGTAGACCGCTCAGCGCCGCCCGGAGGGTATCCGGGCGGCGCTGTTGTTTAATCGTCTCCGTTTGCGACCTGTGCCTGAAACTCAAGCCCCTCGGGTTCGGCGGGGGCAGGGGCGGGAGACCGCCGGGCTGTGTACCTGACTCGCAGGAAAGCGAACACCGTTGCAAGGATGATCACGCCGTACAGGACCAGCGAAACACCGGTGCCGAGGGACGCCACGCGGACCAGCGTCCGCAGGTTCGTCAGCAGAATCACGCCGCCTACCAGCACGCCCAGGACATTGCGGGAGACCCTCCCCACGAGCCAGGCGGCCAGGGGCGCTGCCAGCACTCCGCCGACCATGAGAGCCAGCACCCAGGGGATGCTGAAGGACTCCCACCCCGCCACCAACAGGAACCCGAGCGTCGCCGCAGCCGCCACAGCCGTCTCACTGATGCTGACCGACCCTACGATCTTCCGGGGCGGTGCTTCCGATTTGGCCAGCAGCGTGGTGGTGACGATCGGCCCCCAGCCGCCGCCGCCGATGGCGTCGCAGAGGCCCGCCACCAGCCCCAGCGGCACCATCAGCTTGCGGGAGACGTTCGGTGCCTTTCCCACCAGGGTCAGCCGCGTGCGGGAGAAGCGGTACAGAATCGAGGCGCCCAGCGCGAGCAGAATCAGGGAGACAACCGGCTTGATCAGCTCGCCGGCGGCGGAGCCCAGGAAGACGGCGCCCGCGAACCCGCCGGCGGCGCCCGGAAGGGCCAGCGCCCAGGCCACCCGGCGGTCCACGTTGCCCATCTTCCGGTGCGAAACCCCGGATGCGAAGGTGGTTGCTACCTCCGCCAAATGCAGTGATGCCGATGCGACGGCCGGTGTGAATCCTGCCAAGATGAGCAGCGAGGAGGAGGTAACCCCGTATGCCATGCCCATGGAACCGTCAACCATCTGGGCGATAAACCCGATCAGGGCCACCAGGACCAGACGCTCCATTTGCCGCGTTTGCACCTCCGGTCGTGCAGCCACGGTTCACGGTATGTGTTTACCGCACGGGAGGTTACGTAAACCGCTCGCTGCACAGCCAAATGGGGGAACATGGCAGCCCTATGGTAATGATCCGTTACGCATTGGTAAATAATTATTGCGTCGATCTAGTCGCAAATGATACCATGGCTAAGTAACAACCCCGTTTCATGGTAAGGGGGTAACCGCATGTCGCGCCGCAGCCAGCTAGTCGCAGCGACAATCGTCGTCCTGGCCCTGGTCCTGGTGTACTGGTTCGCACCTTCGGTTCGCGCCCAGGTGAACGGGGTCGTCGCCATGCTCTCACGGGCCGACGTAACACCGGTTAAGGAGTACATGCTCGGGTTCGGCGCCTGGGCGCCGGCCATCGCCGTCACCATGCACCTGCTGGCCGCCGTCCTGGCGCCGCTGCCTTCGTTTGTGGTAACCTTCGCCACGGCCATGGTCTTCGGCTGGGTTTGGGGTACGGTGATCAGTTGGAGCGCCGCCCTGGCCGCCGCGGGCATCTGTTTTCTCGTTGCCCGGGTGTACGGGCGCCCCCTGGTGGAGAAGGTAGTACCGCAGGGCGCCCTCGGCTGGTTCGACCGCTTTTTTGCCCGCTACGGCAGCCATTCGGTCCTGATCGCCCGGCTGATTCCCGTGGTCTCTTTCGACTTCGTCAGCTACGGGGCCGGTCTGACGAACATGAAGCTGACCGCTTTCCTCATCTATACGGGCATCGGGATGATGCCGGCTACGGTCGTCTACTCGTACCTCGCTTCCCGGGGCACCTCCTCGGTGATCTGGCTCTTCTATGCCTTCATTGCCGTCGGGGTGATGGCGGTGCTGGGTTCGGCCCTGCGGCCGCTCTTTGCCCGCCGGCGCCTGGCCGGGAGGTGATCCTATTCTTCAGCATTGGTACTGGCGCTGGAAGACGAAACGGCTCGCGGTCCGCGGGGACGGCGCGATTCCCTTTGCCCGCCTGGCTGTCCCCCTGTCGGGGGTACGGGTCGCGCTCATTACCACCGCAGGAGTTCACCGCAAGGATCAGCCGCCGTTTGACTGTGAGACGGGCGACTGGTCATGCCGGCCCCTTGGTGCGGACGTTCTCCCGGAAGAACTGACCGTTACGCATACGCACTACGACACGGCGGACGCGCTCGCCGACCCGGACGTGGTCTTTCCCCTGCGGCGCCTGCATGAGTTGGCCGCCGACGGGATCATCGGGTCGGTCTCGCCGATCCATTTCGGCCTGATGGGCTACATTCCCACCTGGGCGCCCCTGGTCCAGCGGACGGCGCCGGAGATGGCACGGACCCTGCGGGACGCCGGCGTGCAGGCCGTGGTCGCATCCCCGGGCTGATATACCTGTCATCAGTCCGTCGGACTGATTCAACGGGTGCTGGAGCAGGCGGGCATCGCCACGGTTTCCATCAGCCATTTGCCGGAGATTACCCAGAAGGTGGGCGCGCCGCGGGCGGCACACCTGAAGTTTCCCTTGGGCCGGGCGTTCGGCCCGGCGGGGCGCCCCGACCTGCAGCGGCGGATTCTGCTGGACTGCCTGACGCTGCTGGAAGCGGCGGAGCAGCCGGGTCAGATCGTACCCCTGCCATACCGCTGGCGCCGAGACTGAAGCCGGAGGATGATGGTTCAAATGCGAAAGGTTCTGCCACTGCTCCTGACTGCCGCACTCGTTCTGGCGCTGGCCGGATGCGGCGGCAGGCCGCCGGCCAAAGTTGATGCTGCCACGGCGACCTGGGAGCAGATTGTCGCCGGCGCCAAGGGAAGCACCGTCCGCTTCTACATGTGGGGCGGCAGCGACACCATCAACAAGTGGGTCGACGGCTTCGTCGCCCGCCGAATGAGCGAGCTTTACGGCGTGAAGGTCCAGCGGGTGCCCATGGACGCCCCTGACTTCATCAACAAACTGCTGACCGAGAAGCAGGCGGGGCAGCAGCAGGGTTCGATCGACCTGCTCTGGATCAATGGTGAGAACTTCAAGGCGGCCCGGCAGGGCGGCCTCCTGTGGGGCCCCTTTGCCGCACGGCTGCCGAACTTCAACAAATATGTGGATACTGCTTCGCCGGACGCCACCACGGACTTCGGCTTCCCGACCGACGGCTTCGAGGCGCCCTGGGGCAAGGCCCAGTTCGTCATGATCTACGACTCTGCCAAGGTGCCGGACCCACCCCGGTCCTTCGACGCCCTGGCGGAATGGGTCAGGGTCCATCCGGGCAAGTTTACCTATCCGGCTCCGCCTGACTTCACCGGCAGCGCCTTTACGCGGATGGCCCTCTACGAGACGACCGGCGGGCATCAGCAGTACCTCGGCGCTTTCAATCCGGCGCTGCTGGAGCGCAACGCTAAGCAGACCTGGTATCTACTGGGCACAATGGCGCCCGATTTGTGGATGAAGGGCCAGACCTACCCAGAGAGCCTGGCCGCGCTGCACAAGCTCTACGCCGACGGCGAGGTCTGGTTCACCATGAGCTACGACCCGGCGGAGGCGTCCAACATGGTGCTCAAGGGCATCTGGCCGAAGACGACCCGGACCTACCTGTTCGACGCCGGCACCATCGGGAACACCCACTTCACGGCGATTTCGTTCAACGCCCCCAACCCGGGCGGCGCCATGCTGCTGGCCGATTTCCTGCTCTCTCCCGAAGCCCAAATCGCCAAGCAGGATCCGCTGCAGTGGGGCGATTTTGTCGCCATCGACCCGACGCGGCTGGCGGAGACCGACCGGCAGAAGCTGGCGGCCCTGGAGCGGGGGCCGGCGACCCTCACGCCGGCGGAACTGGCGGCCAAGCGGGTGCCGGAGATCGCCCCGGAGTACGTGACGGCCCTGGATGCGGGCTGGCGGGCCGAAGTCGCCCGGCGCAGGCCATGAGTGTACGGCCCTGGCTGCTCGTCGGCCCTGCAGTGGCGGTCCTGGGCGGACTGTTCGTAATTCCTTTGCTGGTGGTGGCGTCGGGCCCAACGCTTTCCGATTGGCGGCAGGCTGCCGCCGACCCGGAGCTGCTGGGCGCCCTCTGGCTGAGCCTGCGGGTCGCCGCAGTCAGCACGGTGATTTCGCTGGCGGCGGGGTTCGGCCTGGCGGTGCTTTTGCAGGGCTCGGGCCGCCTGACGGGCTTTCTGGCCCGGTTCCCTCTGGTGGTGCCTCATCTTGTGGTCGGGTACACCGTGCTGCTCTTCCTGGGCAGGTCGGGTCTGCTGGCCCGCCTGGCATACGCCATCGGGCTGATCCGGGAGATCGATCAGTTCCCGGTGTTGGTCCACGATGCGTTCGGCTGGGGGATCATCTTCGCCTATGTGTGGAAAGAGGCGCCGTTCATCGCCCTGCTGGTCCTGCCGCTCCTGGGCGGGGGGACCACCGCCTGGCGGGAAGCGGCTCGCACGCTGGGCGCCCGCCCCTGGCAGGCGCTGCGCTATGTGGTACTGCCACTCACCTGGCCGGCCCTGGCTGCCGGCGGGGCGATCATCTTCGCCTACAGTTTCGGCGCATTTGAGCTGCCCCTGATTTTGGGGCGCAGCTACCCGCGGGCGCTGCCGGTCCTGGCCTACGAGCGGTACGTGTCGCCGGACCTGACCCTCCGGCCGGAGGCGATGGCCATCGCCCTGCTGATGGCGCTGGTGTCGCTGGCCTCCGCAGGCGGTTACCTGGCTTTCCTGCGGAAGCTGGAAGCCGCCCTGGCCTCCGTCCGGAGGGATGAGCATGCGTAGGGCGGTGATGATCGGGCTGCTCCTGCCCCTGACGCCCGTGGTCATCTGGGCATTCACGCCGGCCTGGCCCTGGCCCGACCTGTGGCCCCGGCAGATGGACCTGCGGGCGTGGGCATATTTGCTTTCGCCGGGCGCCGGGGTTACCCGGGCCGTCCTGACCAGCGTGGGGCTGGCCCTGGCGGTCACCCTGACCTGTGCGGTCATCGGGCTGCCGGCGGGCATCGGGCTGGGGCGCTGCCGCTTCACCGGGCGGGGAGCGGTGGAGGTGCTCGTCTTCCTGCCGTTGCTGGTCCCGCCCATGGCCTGGTCGGCGGGCGTGCACCACATTTTTGGCAAACTGGGCCTGACGGGCAGCCTGACGGCGGTCTGGCTGGGCCACCTGGTGCCGGCGCTGCCCTATATGATCCGGACCATCGCCGCGGCGGCGACGACCGCCTCGGTGCGGGCGGAGGAGGTGGGCCGGACGCTGGGGGCCACCCCCTGGCAGGTCTTCCGCCACCTCACCCTACCCCGGCTGGGGCCGGCCCTGTTGGCGGGCAGCATGCTGGTCTTTCTGGTCTCGCTCAGCCAGTACTTGTTGACACTGCTGCTGGGGGGCGGCGCCGTGCTGACCCTGCCCATGGTGCTGCTGCCGTTCCTGGCCGGCACCGACCGGGCGCTGGCCGCGGCCCTGAGCCTCGTTTTCTGCGGTACGGGCATGCTGGTGCTCTGGCTGATGGAATCGCTGATCCGGCGCAATGCCAACCCCCGGAATGGGGAGGTTTGGCCCGGACTCTAAAGGAGGTGCCCGGCGTGAATCCGCTGCTCCGCACGACGGTCTACCTGTGGAAGTGCGTTTTCATCGGGTTTCTCCTGGGCCTCGACGCTGCCTGGCTGCTGAGCCGCCACACCTGGTTGGAGATGCGGATGCCCACCGGCCTGGTGATTCCCGCCTTCGCCGCCGGCGCCCTGGGGCTGGGCGTTTACTCGGCGTGGCAGCCCAAGCGGCTGGTGCGGGTCTCTTCCCGCCGGCTTGGTCAGCTGGTTTTGGCGTTGCAGGCGGTTCTGGCGCTCCTGGTCGCCCGGGGTGACTGGGAAGTGCTGCTCATTGCCCCGGCGTCGCTTGTGCGGGATTTGCTCCCCGGGTTTGTGCCGCTGTCGGTGATCAATCCGTGGCTGCTGGCGGCCCTGGCCTTCGGCGTGCCCGCTCTGTTCTTTGATCCGGACCGCTATTGCCAACCAATTTCCAACTGTGGAGGCGCTATTTCAAGATGAAGAAGACCGCTCTGGCTGCGCTCGCCCTGCTCGCCGCTCTGGCACTAACCGCCTGCTCCGCAGCGACCAAGCCTGCCACGGAGGCCCCTGCCACTTCCAAGGCTGCCGGCGTGGTGACCGCCCATCAGCCCATGCTGGTCGATGAGGCGGCGAAGAGCATCACGATCTATGCGACCGTCAACGGCAAGTATCTGGTGGAAAGCACCCGCCACGGGCTCAATTACAAGGATGGCAAGAACGCCCCCAAGGCCCTCTTCATCTCCCCGGCCAAAGAGACCGATTTTCACGCTGCCCTGCTGAAGCTGGGCGCCAAGCCGGGCAACAACCTGACGGTCGAATCGAAGGGCAAGACCGTCGAAGGACAGGCGCTGGCTGTCGCCGTAACGTGGGACGGCGCCGGCAAGGAGTACGACATCAGCGAGGTCGTCATCGACAGCACGGGCAAGCAGATTGACTATCACTTCGGCGGCAACCTGGAGGCGGCCAAGCAGTACATGACGGGCTGCATGCTCTGCCTGGACAGCTGCCCGGTGGGCATCGCGAGCAACGCGGCCCACGGCTTTGGCGAGCACGACGCCAAGCAGGTCGAGTTCCGGGGCAAGAAAGACGTGCTCCCCGGCGACGGCAAGCCCGTGATTATCAGCGTGAAGGTGAAGTAAGATGTCGTCGCTGCGCCTCGCCGGCCTGCGCCGGGTACTGGGCGGCAAGCCGGTTCTGGACGGACTCTCCCTGACGCTGGCGTCAGGGGAGTTCGCCGCGCTGGTCGGGCCTTCGGGCAGCGGCAAGACGACCCTGCTGCGGCTGGTTGCCGGGCTGGACCGCCCGGACGCCGGCGTGATCGAGATGGACGGCACCGATGCCACCCCTCTGCCGCCGGAGCGGCGAGGGGTGGCCGTCGTCTTTCAGCAGCCCCTTCTGTTTCCGCACATGACCGTGGCCGAGAACGTAGGCTTCGGCTTGAAGATGCGGGGCATCCGGGCGCCCGAGCGGGTGGCCGCTGCTTTGGAGCAGGTGCAGATGGGCGAGTATGGCCGCCGCTACCCGGCGCAGCTCTCGGGCGGCCAGCAGCAGCGGGTCGCCCTGGCCCGGGCCCTGGTGACGGCGCCCAGGCTGCTGCTGCTGGATGAGCCCTTCAGCCACCTGGACCCCGGCCTCCGGGCCGAAATGCGCGCCCTGGTGCAGCGGCTGCAGCGGGAAAGCGGCATCAGCGCGCTGCTCGTCACCCATGACCACGAGGAGGCACTGCAGTTGGCGGACCAGCTCGGGGTATTGCTGGACGGCCGGCTGGCCCAGGCAGGGCGCCCGCTGGAAGTGCTGCGGCGCCCGGCGACCCGGGCGGTGGCGGCTTTCATGCAGTCCGGGGCACTCATCGGCGGTGTCGTGACGGGTGGGCGCTTTGACGGTCCCCTTGGCGTGCTGCCGGCCGGCGGTCTTGCGGATGGGCCGGCCTGGCTCGTCCTGCCGCCCGGGGCCGTGCAGATTCGCCCGCCCGGCGAGGGCGCGCCTGCTGAGGTCATCCGGTCCTATGCCACCCTGCACGGCCCCATGGTAGAGCTGCGGGCGGGGGGTGCAACGTTTGCCGCCCCGGGGGAAGCCACGGGGCGGGTAGGTGTGGTCTGCGATCTGCAGTCAGTCTGGTATGTGAGGGAGTAGCGATGCTGGACACCCATGTGCGCCGGTACATCAACCCGGTCTTCGAGAAGACGGCGGAGCTGCTGGTGGGCTGCGGCCTGTGCCCGAACCAGGTGACGGCGGCGGCTATGGTCTGCGGGGTCGCGACGGCGCCCCTGGTCGCGGCCGGCCGGCCGTGGGGCGCCGTGGCGCTGCTCTGGCTGTCCGGCCTGCTGGACGCCGTCGACGGCCAGATGGCCCGGCGGCTCAAGTGTCCGACGGCCTGGGGCACGTTCCTGGATATCACGTTTGACCGGGTGGTGGAGGGGGCGGTGCTGGTCGGGCTGGGCCTGCGCGATCCGGCGCGTGCCCTGCCCCTGCTGGTCCTGGCCGTCAGCTTCATCCTTTCGCTGACGGTCTTCCTGACCACCGGCATTCTGGTGAAGGATCAGCCCACGAAGAAGTCCTTCTACTACCAGGCCGGGATCATGGAGCGAACGGAGGGGTTCCTGGCCTTCACCGCCCTGATTCTCTTCCCTGCGCATGGGGCGATGATCGCCTATGTCGCCGCAGCCCTGGTGGGGGTCACCATTTGCCAGCGGATTCTCGAAGTCCGCCGGTTTCTGGCGGGCGCCTGATGGAGAGTTGAACCGCCCTGCGACAGGGCGGCTCTTTGCTTTACCAGTACTCCGGGTAGCGGCGGCTCTTGAAAAGGTTGTGATAGATGACCGCCATCAGGACCAGCAGGACGGAGCCGATCAGCACCGGGCTGAAGAGGAAGACCCAGGGCGCAAGCAACCGTGCTGATCCTGCGGATCCAGTCCAAGGCAAACGGCCAGTAAGGCGGAGAGACCCGGGGCGGGCGCCCCGGGTCTCCCTTATTTGGCTGTCATGTGCTCCACGACTTTGCGCAGGGCTGCAAGCAAGGCGTCCCGCTCACGGTTGTCCATCCCATCCAGCGCCTGCGCCAGGACTTCCTCGACGATGCGCTCAAGTTCCGGTCGAATCTCCCGCCCCCGGTCGGTCAGGTGGATGCGGTAATGGCGCCGGTCGGCAGCGTCGGTGCGCCGCTCCACGTACCCCAGCCCTTCGAGCCGGTTGATGGCGCCGACCGCCGCCGACTTGTCAACAAGAAGCCGGTCAGCCAGATGCTGCTGGGTCTGTCCATCTTCATGATACAGAGAGAAAAGATACGGGTACTGCCCCGCCCCGATGCCCAGGTGCTCCATGCGGCGGGCCATCGCAGCCTGCATGTGGCGGGTGGCCACCGACAGGTACTTTCCGACGTTGTTATGCAGGTCGGCCATGCTTGAGTTTTTCCACCTCGTTTCCATAGTACCGACGGACGTACAGGTAGAAGACGGCGAGCGGCAGCACGAGCAGGGTGGCGCTGACCATGTACATGGCCGACAGGGAGGCCGCATCAGCCACCCAGCCCAGCACCGTGGACCCCAGCCCGATGCCCAGGTCGGTGGCGGAGAAGAGGGTGGAACTGGCGACACCTCGGCGCTGGGGCGCCACCAGGCCCAGGGCCATCGCCTGCAGCGTCGGCCCGATGTTGCCGTTGCCGATGCCCAGCAGCACCGACGCCGCCACGAAGACCGGCGCGGTCTGGCTGGAGGCCAGTACCAGGAAGCCGGCGGCCATTGTGACGATGCCGAGGCCCAAGATGACGTTCGGCCCATGCTTATCCTGCAGTCGCCCTGCCACGGGCCGGCTCAGGCTGAGGGCGCCGGCGTAAGCCAGGAAGAAGAGGCCGCCGTCCAGCCCGCGCTCCGCCGCAAACAGGGTGATAAAGGAGACGACCCCGCCATAGGTCATCGTCGTCAGTAGGTTGATGGTCGCCACGGGCAGGATCTTCCGGTCGATAAAGGAGTCCAGCGAGAGCTTGCGCCCGGCGGGGGCCACCCGGGGATAACGGATGACGACGCTCAGTAGGAACGCTGCCGCCGCGATGCAGCCCGCCGTCAGGAAAAGGCGGCCGTATTCGCCGCCGCCCATCACTTTCAGCCCGACCATGGGCCCGATGGCCATGGCCATGGCCATGGTGAGCCCGTAGTAGCCAAGCCCCTCGCCCCGCCGCTGGGCGGGCAGCAGGTCGGCGGCGACGGTGGAGCCGCCGGTGGTCAGCGTGCCCCAGGCAAACCCGTGCAGCACCCGCAGCCCCAGCAGCATCGCAAAGCTGCCAGCCGCCCCGTACAGGAAGATGAACCCCGCGAAGAAGAGCAGCCCGGCCAGGTACGTGACCCGGCGCCCTTTGGCGTCCAGCAGGTATCCGGCCAGGGGCCGGACGGCCAGTGCCGATAAGGTGTACACGCCGATCAGATAGCCGACCTGGCTGTTGTCGGCGCCGAGCACCTGAGTCGAGTAGGGCGGGACCGTGGGCAGGAGGAAGTAGAAGCTGGTCGCCATGAGGAAGTTGGTGATCCAGAGCAGCGTAAAGTCCCGGTTCCAGATCGGGGCGGGGGTGTCGTGCACGGCGCATCCCTCGCATATGGTTGAGTTCTAAACGGTTGTCTCCTCCACTCTATCAAGCGGGGCCCGAAAGGTCAAAGGCCAACTGCGACTCGGGGAGATCGACCATTCATGGTACAGATACCACGGACAAGTCGCCGTCCGGGCTTGATTATGCTACCGGGACGCTCCGCTTACCGGTTTGCAGCATGAGACTCCCTCGCTCCGCATGTGTTCGAGCCATTCCAGCATATGATCAGTGGCGAACTGTCGGTAGACTTCCCTTCACAGGCGTTTTTCCAGGCCAGTCTGTTAAATGGAGCGTGCCGGAGATGGATGGAGCCAAGGCCGCGCATCGTTATCCGGGTCGGCTGATTGTGGTGGAAGGGGGCGATGGGTCCGGGAAATCGACCCAATTGTACCTGCTGAAGCGTTGGCTGGAATTCTCCGGCCACCGGGTCTTCTTCACGGAGTGGAACTCGTCGGAACTGGTCAGGGCGGCGACGAAGAAGGCGAAGAAGGAGAAGGCCCTTACTCCCACGACCTTCTGCCTTATTCACGCCTGCGACTTTGCCGACCGCTACGAGACGCTGATTCTGCCCCACCTGCAGGCCGGATATCTCGTGCTGGCCGACCGGTACACATACACGGCTTACGCCCGTGACGCCGTGCGCGGGTGCGATCCGGAGTGGATTCGCAACGCTTACCGGTTTGCCGTCAAACCCGACCTGGCCTTCTACTTCCAGGCACCCCTCGAAGTCTCGCTGCACCGGGTCCTGGCCCGGCGCCCGGAGCTGAAGCACCATGAAGCCGGCATGGACCTGGGCCTCTCCGCCGACCCCGTGGAGTCGTTCCGGCTCTTTCAAGGCCTGATCAAGGAGCAGTACGACCAGATGGCCAAGCGGATGGGCTTCGTTGTGATCGATGCTACCCGCCCGATAGACGTTCAGCAGGTGCAAATGCGGGCGGCTGTCGCCCAAATGCTGGGGCAGGGGGAGGAGCGCACATGAGCCGCCAGTGGTCGTATTTCGGCGCGGGCCTGCCTTACCTCAAGGAGAACGACTGGCCAGGGTACCTCATCGTCATCGAAGGCGCCGACGGCTGCGGCCGCTCCACGCAAATCGCCATGGCGAAGGACTGGCTGGAGCGCCGTGGCCATGCCGTGCTGGACACCGGCCTGCGCCGCTCCTCCCTGGCCGGGCGGATGATCACCCGGGCCAAGCGCGGCAACCTCTTGGGGCGTACCACCCTCAGCCTTCTCTATGCTACCGACTTGGCCGACCAACTGGAGAACCGCGTCATTCCCGCCCTCCGGGCCGGTTTGGTCGTACTGGCCGACCGGTATATTTTCGCGGTGATGGCGCGGGACCTGGCCCGGGGCGCCCGGCGGGACTGGCTCGAGAAGCTGTACGGATTCGCTTTGCGGCCGGATTTGACCATCTACCTGCAGACCACGCCGGAAGAGCGGCTCCACCGGGCGCTGGCCAAGGAGCGCTTCCTGGACTACTGGGAAGCGGGCATGGATATGGGGCTGGCGCCTGACCGGGTCACCAGCTACCTGCGCTACCAGGCCCTGCTCCAGGGGCACTACGACAGCATGGCCGCCAATTATCAGTTTGCGGCCATTGACGGGTCCCGGTCCCGGAAGGAGATCCACGAACAGGTGCAGGAACGCATCGAACGGGTGCTGGAAAGGGGATAGCGCCATGACGGCTCCTGAGCCCGTCCCGTTCGACCCACTGGTCTTCGCCATGTGCGAGAAGTACCGGTACGAGGAGCCGCACTGCCGGCGTGTGGCGGCCCTCGCACGGCGTTTGTTCGACCTGCTCGGGCCGCTGCATGGCCTGGGTGAGGAGGAGGCCCGCCTGCTGACGCACGGCGCGCTGCTGCACGATATCGGCCATTTTGTGAGCTACCGGGGGCACCACCGGCACGGCGAGTATCTGATTGCAACGGATGCCGCACTGGCCGGCTATCCGCCAAAACAGCGGGCGTTGCTGGCCTACCTGGCCCGGAGCCACCGCAAGCGGCCGGTGCCCCCGCCCGGGCGCCCCGCCTTGCAGCTGGCGGCGCTGGTGCGCCTGGCCGACGGCCTCGACCATGACCGGACTGGCCAGGTCCACATCGCCGGCACCGAGGTGACCGGTCGAAAGATCCACGTGGCTGTGAGCGGCCTGGACCCCGGGGGCCTGGCCGAGCTGCTGCGCCGCAAAGCGATCCTGATGGAGCCCGCCTTCGGGCGCAAGGTCGCATGGGCCATGGTCCACCCAGGGGAGCGACCGCAGTGACCCGGACCATTGGTGTGATCGATCTTGGCTCCAACTCCGTGCGCCTCGCCGTGGTCCGGATCACCGACGACCGGGCCTTCCGGGTGTTGGCCACGGCGAAAGCCGTGGTCCGCCTGGCCGCCGCCCTGGGCGAGGACGGGGTGATCAGTCCGGCGGGGCTGGAGCGCACGCTCGCCGCCCTGCAGGACTTTCTGCGCATCGGACGGACCCACGGCGCCGCACAGTACCTGGCCGTAGCCACCGCCGCCGTCCGGCAAGCGGCCAACGGGCCGGAGTTCATCGCAGAAGTGGGCCGCAGGACGGGCGTGGCCTTCCGGATCATCTCCGAGGCGGAAGAGTCGGAACTGGCATTCCTGGGCGCCCTCAATACGCTGGATGAACAGGAAGGCCTGCTGATCGACATGGGGGGTGCGAGCACCGAACTGGTCCGCTTCGCCGGGCGCCGCCCGGTGGTCGGCACCAGCCTGCCCTACGGGGCCGTCAACCTTACCGAACGGTTTGTACCCGGCGGGCAGGGCGGCGCCGATGCCTACGCGACGCTCAATCTCTTTTTGAGCGAGCTGTTGGCGACGGTGCCGTGCGTGCGGAGCGCCCGCCAGTTGCCGCTCATCGGCGTGGGCGGCACGGTGCGGACTATCGCCCGGATTGACCGGAAAGCCCGCAGCTATCCGCTGGACGTACTGCACAACTACCGGCTTTCCCCTGAGAGCGTGGAGGCGGTATACCGCCTCGTGCGCTCCCGACCGGTCGCCGAGCGCGCCAAAATTCCCGGTGTGGGCGAAGACCGGGCGGATATTTTGCCCTGCGGCGTCGCGATGATCGTTCAACTGCTGGGGCGCTCCGGCGCCCGGGAGCTCGTCGTCAGCGGCAACGGCGTGCGCGAGGGCCTGATTTACCGCCACCTGCTGCGTCAGCGGGCCGTGCCCCTGGTCGACGATCCCCTGGCATATAGCGTGGCCAATCTGGTTCACTCCTATGGGCTTGATGAGGCCCGCTCCCGGGAAACGGCCCGCCTTGCCCTGGCCCTGTTCGACGGCCTTCAGCCGGTGCACCGGCTCGGCCCCCGGACCCGGGCCTGCATCGCAGCGGCGGGCGCCCTGGCTGAAGCAGGGGCGGCCGTCAACATTTACGGGCAGGAACAACACACCTTCTACTTGCTCGCCCACGGGCGCCTCTACGGCCTGACCCACCGGGAGACCGTCATTACTGCAGCGGCCGCAGCTTACCAGCGCGCGGGGAAAGTCAAGGCGCTGACCGACCCGTTTGCCGTCATTCTGGCTGAAGGCGATGAGGGAGTAGTGCGCCGCCTGGGCGTACTGACGGCTATGGCCAGAGAGATGACGTTATTTGACCCCGGCGCCGTTGACGCGTTAGGGTTTCGCCTCCACGCCGGCGAGGCCGTTCTGCAGCTATTCGCTCCTGCGGGGGTCGGCGGCGAAATCGCCAGGCTGCAGTCACTGGCGGAGGAGTTCCGGAAGGCTTTCGGGCTCAGGCTGATCATCGCAAAAGAAACAAATGTGTCTAGAATGTAGTGAATATACGTGTTAGAATGGGAGCGTATGCCAGAACAAGCTTGGCGAGGAGAGAACAGCGGCATGATGGTCATTCTCGGTTTCGGCGTCGTTATTGCCCTGCTGGGCATCCTGGTGCTGACGCCGCTCGCGCTGGGCATCAGGAACCAACTGCTGGCCAACGCCATGCACGACGCTTTCAAGGTCTGCGTTTCCGTGGGTTTCACGACCATGATGGTCGGTGCGCTCCTGGTCCTGTCCAAATGAGTGAAGCACCCCTTTGGCCGCCTGGGCCGGAGGGGTGTTTTGCAGGTAATCCTTTTGGTGATGCTGAAGACCAGCGCAAGCCCACCGAGAGGATGTGGACACTTTGGCCGAATCGTTCGCTCGCATTCCGGATGTGCTCTTTGCCCATATGCAGGCACCGGGTCTGGTCCAGTTGACCACCCTGGACGCCGCCGGCGCACCCTTCGTCAACGTAATCTCCTGGGTCGTCGCCTGCAGCCCGGATGTCGTCCGACTGGTAGGCGACACTCGCACCCAGTTCATGCACAACCTGGCAGCCGACGGGCGCGTTGCCCTGACGGTCTACGGCGCCGGCAGCGCCTGGACAATCTATGGTGCGGCCCGCATATTGGGCGCCGGCCTGCCCGGGCTCCCACCCACCTTTGCCCTGGCCGAGGTGGCCGGCCTGCGGGTCTATCAGGTGCTGTTCCTCGGGGCCGTCCTGACCCAGGAGCCCCGGTGGGAAGTAACGGGCTCGCCCGAAGCGGCGGCCCGGTTCGATGCGGCTGTCATGGCCGCCGCCCTCAGCTATTGAACAGGGCTAGCAGGAGCGGAATGCTCATGGCCAGCAAATTGATCAGAGCGTGGACGATAATCGGCACCGTCAGGCTGTGCCGCCGGTGGGCCAGATAGCCCAGAACCAGGCCGTACGCCGCCACCACCCACATGCTTGCCAAACCGTGCAGCGCTCCGAAGGCCAGCGACGTTACCGGTATGGAGAGCCAGGGACCCCAGCGCCGGGTCAGCGCCTCCTGAAGGATGCCCCGGAAGAGCCACTCTTCGGTCACCGGCGCCAGCCCTGCCCCGGCGGCCAAGACCATGAGGGAAGGGCCCCACTGCACGGGCCCGAGGCTCGCCAGGCCGGCGGCGCCCCCACCGAAACTGCCTTCGGCAAGCCGGAACCGCAGGAGGCTGGTGCCAACGCACAGGCTGACCGCACCAAGGAGCAGAAGCCACGTCACTGGGCTCCGCAGTTCCGCGCCCTGCCACAGGGGCTTGACGCCGCGCCTCCGGTGGTGCCTGCGCAGCAGCAGCAGCCAGACCGCCTCCAGGACGACAAAGGTGACCGGGCTGCCCCAGCGGGCGATGACCGCATGGGGCAGAAATGCCCGCAGCAGCGGGCCGGCCACGTGCAGAATCATACCCGTCAGTGCAAGCCAGCCCAAAATGGAGATCAGCAGTACGAATGAAGCGGCGGGCGTCCAGGGTTCCCGGTCGGGCAACAGCGGCTCCCGTTCCAGCACAGCCACCCCTCCGGCAAAGGCCACTCTGCTGGATAATACTGTCCGGGCGCCCGGTTTGTTCGGTCCCGGTTACTTGCTGATTCTCGTACGATCCGGCACCGGCGGCTGATTGGTCATGTTCAGATGAACAATGCGAAATCTGGCGTCGACATGCACCGGGATCGATGCCCACACAGCAAGCCACTGTTTGCCTCCGACCCGCTGCCAAACGGCGGGCAGCTTGGCGCGCACCTGCTCGCCGAAGCCGAACGGATCAACCTGGGCTTCCTGCAGGCGGGTGATCAGTTCCGCGGTGCGTTTCTCCAACTCCTCTGAAACGGCGTCATCCAACTCTGCCAGGCCTGCCGGCGAGTCAAGCACGAGGTCGCACTGCAAGTCGGTGATGCGGGCGTCCCCTTGCAGCCTGACCCGGAAGGAGAGGCGTCCGCCCGCCCAGACGGGCTCAATAGCCCGTTTTGCCCGGTTGATTCTGACAGAGATCAACCCGGGCTTGCCACCGGGGCATGGAGCAGTCACCAGGGCATCGCGGGCATCGGTCAGCAGCCAGTTGGCCACCCTGGTCTCCATCTCGTCGATGACCAGGGAGAGCCGGTCCCCTGAGAAGACTGCTGCGCCGCTCATCTCAACCTCTTGCCCCGGCACGCCGTTTTCCGACGTGAGGTGGGGGCGCAGATTCAGCGTGGGCATGATGGGGGACTGGTGGGGCATCGTCAGGGCGATCAGGAAGTCCTTGAGGTTCATCTGAAGCCCGGCTCGGCTGGCTTCCAACTCCCGGAGCGCCTCTGCCTGCGTGCTCCGCATCAACGGGTCAATTTCCAGCACTTCGAAGGGAGTTGCACCCCGAACCAGTATGATGCGCGTGGAGAGCCGCACCTGGGGACTGCGCAGCAAAAAGTCCAGCAGAGTGTCCACGCCGCCGCGGGCGAAGCGCTCACCCAGCATGAGAATCTGGCTGTGATCCATTGCGAGGCGGCGGGAGGAAGTGAGTTCGGCCAGCCGGATGGCCTCGGAGATCGTTGCCGCCTCGCGGTGCAAGATTACCCGGCTGCGGCGCACCGCTCCCTGCTGTTGCCCCTTGCCGCCGGAGGCGGCGCCGGGGAGGGCGACGGCCAGGGTTACAGACAGCTTTCCTGCTTCCGTCCGGTCAACGCCGATGGTGATCACCGTACCCAGGTCGTTCACTTCCCGCCGGCTCCAGCAGCCAGACTGGAAGAGCGCTACGGCGATCAGCAACGCCAGCAACTTGCGTCTCACACGGTGACCCCCTTGCGCGGCCGCTTCTTCCAGAAGGATGCCGCCAGAAGCAGGGCGGGCAGTCCGATCTCAAAGGGCAGCATGACCGGTGTCCAGATGAATATTCCGAACCAGGCTTCGGCCAATTCGCTGGACCATATGAGCGTCAGCCCCATGGCGACTGCGGCCATAATGACGGGCAGCCACGTCACGCGGGTCAGCCCGACGCTCCACCCGAGGCAGGCCGTGGCCGCCCAGAGCGTGGACGCCGCCTTGATGACCATGCCGGCCTGCCAGAAAGTGATCACGATGAGTTCCAGGCGCTCCAAGAACTGTCCTGCGGAGACTTGCCGGGCCAGGGCATAGGTGGGATAGATGAATTTCTGCGTCAAATCCGGTGAGAAGACCAGCAAGGAGCAGATAACGAGATAGGCCAGGAACAGAGCAGCCAACCCATTGCCAAGGAGCATACTGCCCAGGGCTTTTTTTGGTTGGTTCATTTGAAAGACGATCGGTGCGATGGCGACGAACTCCGCGAACCAGCCCGTACTCGGCCACGCACCTCTGAACACAGGGAGAAGACCGTCTTTCAGGACCGGGAGTACCCGCGTGAACGCCACTTCGTCCGTCAGGCCGGCCAGCATGGCGATAGAGGCGATCGTGGCAAGAATGAGGGCGAGGGGCGCCAGCCGTGCAATGACTTCGCTGCCGCCGTATGCGGCGTATGCAATGGTGGCGGTGAAGAGAGCAGCAATCACGATCAGAGGCGTTCCGGGCAGCAGCGAAATGGCGGCAAAGTCCATGGTGTTCCGGATGATGAGGGACGTCAGAAAGAGTGAAAACGCTCCCAACACCAGCAGAGCCACCCTGCCCGCCCATTTCCCAAGGACTAACTCGGTGACCTCGAAAAAGCTCACGTCGGGGTGCCGCCTGATCAACAGGCCGAGCAGCACCGACACGGGCAGGGCGCCCAGGCACATGCCAATGGGAACCGTAAGCCAGGCATCGGGGCCTGCCCGCATGGCCATCGGCGCCGGCAGGAGCAGCAGGGTGGCGACGAAGTTGAACTGGGTCAGCAGGCAGACGAATTGCGCGTTACTGATCCGAATGCGGGTCACGGCTGTTCGTGCTCCTTCCCCTGCGGGAGGTTCTCGGCCGGACTGAGCCCCGAAGCAGCCCGTATCGGATCAAGGGCGTCCGTTTCGGTTGGCCGGCTGCGGTTGGACCAATGGGGCACCCGGATGATGGCATCGTCAAAATCGTCTGGCAGCAAGGGGGCCAGGGGTGCGTAGTACGGCGCCCCAAACGAGCGCAGGCTTGCCAGGTGGATCAGTACGCACATGACGCCCATGATGAGGCCGAAAGCGCCGAAGGTGCCGGCCAGCAGGAGCATGATGAAGCGGAGAATCCGCAGGGCGATGGCGGTACTATACTTGGGAATGACGAACGAGGCCAGACCCGTGAGTGAAACGACGATGACCATCGGTGCGGAGACAATGCCCGCCTGTACAGCGGCCTGGCCAATGACCAGCGCCCCGACAATGCTGATCGCCTGTCCGATCTGCTTGGGCATCCGGATGCCCGCCTCCCGGAGCGCTTCAAACGAAATCTCCATGATCAGCGCCTCCACCACGGCGGGAAAGGGCACTCCTTCGCGGGCTGCCATGATCGACAGCAGCAGTTGATGAGGCAGCATTTCGTGGTGGAAGGTGGTAAAGGCCACATAGAACGCCGGGCCGAGCAGGGCGATGGCGGCAAAGAACCAGCGCAGCACCCGGACCAGGATGATGATCGGAAACCGCTCGTAGTAGTCCTCCGGCGTCTGCATCATGTCGGTGAACGAAGTGGGGGCGATCAGGGCGAAGGGGGTGCCTTCGGTGAAGATAACCACTCGCCCTTCCAGCAGGGCGGAGGCCGCCACGTCCGGGCGCTCTGTCGACTTCAGCAAGGGGAAGACCGTCCACGGCGTGTCTTCGATGAACTCTTCGAGGTACATACTCTCGAGCACGCCGTCGATCTTGATTCGCCCCAGGCGGCGTTTCGCTTCGGCTACCAGGGCAGGGCGACAGAGCCCCGCGACATAGGCGACCGCCACTCTGGTACCGGTGACTTCGCCGATTCTCATCAGGTCGATGCGCAGCCGTTCATCCCTGATCCGCCGCCGCAGCAGTGCAGTGTTGACCGTGAGCAACTCTGTAAACCCCTCGCGGGGGCCACGGACCACCCCCTCGGTCAGGGGCTCTTCGACCTTGCGGTGGGGCCATCCCGAGGTGTCCAGGTTCAAGGCACGGGCAGCGCCCTCGACGAACATGATGGTGTGGCCGTCGAGCATCGCCTGGGTCAGGCGGTCGAGGCGGGATTCGATCAGCGTCTCAGGAACGCTGGAGCGCCGGCGGGCCAGCCAGTCCAGGAATTGTTCCGGGTCGGCGGGCGCCGCGTCCATGCAGTTCTGCAGTTCAGCCAGCGCACGCTCCAGCATATCCTGGTCGGTCGGCCCCCGGAAACAGACGCTGAGCGCAGGCGTGGCGCCGGGGTCCAACTGGTGCTCCCGCACGATCAGATCCATGGCAGAACCAAACAGGGCCATCACCAGCTGCTTCATCTCCTCCGTGTCGGGGGAGATGGGCAGTTTGGCTTTGTGGCCGTGGAGGGCCGCGCCCAGTTTCTGCAGCTCCGCCGGGTTGCTGGCCGCCCTATCAGCCATGGCCGCTTCCACCCAGAGGCCGGCCCGCTGAAGGTAGGCCTCCAGTTTGCCGGAAGGGGCCTTCTTCGTCGACATCGATCGCCGCCCCCTCGCCGTGGCGGTGTCAGCCGCATGAGTGGTATACTGCCAGTTTTGGCGAAGCAGGCGGGGTCATATGCATGTGCGGGGGAGTTGATTCGGCATGCAGGTGACGGGCGATTTCCTGTTCCGGGCCGACCGTGAGCCGGTCTGGCAGTTGCTGAACGATCCGGCTGTGCTGGCGCGGTGTCTGCCGGGGTGCGAGCGGCTGGAGCCGCTTGATCCAGACCGGTATGCTGCCGTAGTTAAAGTCGGACTGGCTGCGGTCAAGGGGACCTATGAGGGCAGCCTCGTCGTGACGGACAAGCAGGCGCCGGAAAGCATGACGCTGCGCATTGAGATGAACGGGACTACCGGCTTTGTCGCCGTGACCGGCCGGATGGCGCTCTCCGCCGTTGGAGCCGGGCAGACACGGGTGAGTTACGACTGGGATGTGAACGTGGGCGGTCCGGTCGCCATGGTTGGCCAGCGGGTGCTGGGCGGCGTGGCCCGCTGGATCGTGAGCGAGTTCTTTGCCGCGGCCGGGAAGGAGCTGGTCAGCCGATGACCGTCCGGGTGCTGGTGCGACCAGGCCGGTACTACGATTCCGTGACGCTGATGGCCATCTCGCAGCGCCTGCGGGCCTTGCCGGGCGTGGAGCGGGCCTCGGTGGCCATGGGGACGCCGCTCAATCTCCAGCAGATTGCCGAATCGTTTGGGGCGGCGGTGACGGCAACCCCCGGCGATGTGGTGGTAGCCGTGGCGGCCGCGTCTGAGGCTGACTGTGAGGCGGCTGTGGCGGCGGCGGAGCAGGAACTGAGCGGAAGGGCGCAGCCGGCGGGGACCGGTGGGCGCCGGGCGGCGCCCCGGTCGGTTGCGGCGGCCTTGCGGGGCGGATTCGCCGCTGACCTGGCGCTGGTAAGCGTGCCGGGTGAGTACGCGGCGCGGGAAGCACGGCTTGCCCTGGAACAGGGGCTCGACGTGATGTTGTTCAGCAACAACGTGCCGGTGGCCGATGAAGTGCGGCTCAAGCGGCTCGCCCTGGAGCAGGGACGGCTTCTCATGGGGCCCGACTGCGGCACGGCGATTCTGAACGGCGTGGGTCTGGGCTTTGCCAACGCCATCCGGCCGGGGAATATCGGCATTGTGGCAGCGTCGGGGACGGGCGCCCAGGAGCTCTCCTGCCTGATCGACCGGCTCGGGGGCGGCGTTTCGCAGCTAATCGGGGTGGGCGGACGGGACCTCTCGGAAGCCGTGGGCGGCCTGATGACCCTGGAGGCGATTCGCCGGCTGCAGGCGGACCCCGGGACCGAGCGCATTGTGGTCGTCTCCAAGCCGCCGGGCCATTCGGTGGCGGAGCGGGTGGCCGCGGCGCTGGAGGCGCCGGGCGGCAAGCCGTATGCGCTCTGCCTCTTGGACCGGTTTTCGCTGGATGAGGCGGCGGAGGCGGCCACCGGGTGCACCTTGGCATTTGGTGACCACGTTGCGGTAGGGCGCGCCCGCGGGCCGCGGGCGCTGGGGCTGTTCACCGGCGGGACGCTCTGCAGCCAGGCGCGGCAGATTCTGGGCGACCGGGCGGAACTGATCGACCTCGGCGAGGACCGCTTCACCCAGGGGCGGCCGCATCCGATGATCGACCCTTCGTACCGGGCGGAACTGCTGCGCGACTGCCGGGCTGATTTGGTCCTGCTGGATGTGGTGCTGGGGCACGGCGCCCACCCCGACCCGGCGGGCGCCCTGGCGTCGGCTATGCGGGCGGCGGCAGCGGCCGGCACTGTGATCGTCGCGTCGGTGACGGGGACAGAGGCCGACCCGCAGGGCTATTCCCGGCAGGCGGCCGCGCTGCGGGAGGCGGGCGCCGCCGTGGCGCCGACGGCCCGCCTGGCGGCACTGGCGGCAAAGGAGGCGCTGGCACGAAGGTGGTGAATGTGGGCGCCCCGCACTTTGCGGCGGCGCTGAAGGCCCAGGGGCGGGAGGTGCTGCAGCTGGATTGGCGCCCGCCCGCGGGGGGCGACGCCCGGCTCATCGGCGCCCTGGAGAAGCTGAGCACCCCTGCCGTGGAAGAAGCGAACCGGGAGGCCCTGGCCATTATGGCGACTGGCCACCCGGTGCTGGTGGATGTGGGACGGGCGGGCGATCTGATTGCCGGCATGACCCGCGCCACCATTTTGCACAGCGGGCCGCCGAACCGGTGGGCGACGATGGCGGGGCCCCAGCGGGGCGCCGTGATCGGCGCCCTGATGTTCGAAGGCCTCGCCCCCACGCCCGAGGCGGCGGAAGCGCTGGCTGCGTCCGGCGAGATCGAGTTCCGGGCTAACAACGACTGCGGCTGCGTGGGGCCGATGGCGGGTGTCATCTCGTACTCGTCGGCGCTGTTTGTGGTGGAAAACCGCGCTTACGGGAACCGGGCGTACACCAACCTGAACGAAGGCTACGGCAAAGTCCTGCGCATGGGCGCCTTCGCCCCCGACGTGCTGGCCCGCCTGCGCTGGCTGAACACCACGGTGGCGGACGCTATGTGCGAGGCGCTGCGGCTTGTCGATGGGGGCCTTGACCTGCGGGCGTTGATCGCCCAGGCGCTCCACATGGGCGACGAGTGCCACAACCGGAACAAGGCGGCGGGGGCGCTCTTCCTGCGGGCGCTGGCGCCCGCTCTGGCCCGCACCGGGCTGGAGGGTGAAGTTCTGGCTCGGGTCATGGACTTCATCGGGACTAACGAGGTCTGGTTTGTCAACCTGTCGATGGCCGCCTGCAAGGCGACGCTGGATGCCGCCCGCGGCATTCCCGGCTCCACCGTTGTCACCTGCATGGCCCGCAACGGCTACGAGTTCGGGCTGCAGGTGGCGGGGCTGCCGGGCCGCTGGTTCACGGGACCCGCCCAGCAAGTGAAGGCGCTCTACTTCCCCGGTTTCACGGAAGCGGACGCCGCCCTGGACATCGGCGATTCGGTGATCACGGAGACGGCGGGCATCGGGGGCTTTGCCATGGCCGCGGCGCCGGCCATTGTCCAGTTCGTGGGCGGCACGCCGGACATGGCGGTGGAACTGACGGAGCAGATGTACGAGATCACCTGCGCCGAGTCGCCCTTCTATACCATTCCCGCCTTTGGATTCCGAGGTACTCCGACAGGCATTGATGTGCGCAAGGTGGTCGAAACGGGGATTCTGCCGTCGATCAACACCGGGGTGGCCCACCGGCTGCCCGGCGTGGGGCAGGTGGGCGCCGGGCTGGTCCATCCGCCTGCGGGCATTTTCGCGGAGGCGCTGTTGGCACTTGCGGGCGATTAGCTATCATGTGGCGCCGCCTTGTGGCCCGTTTCATGTGGCCGGGGCGTACCGGCGGGCGATCAATCTGCTCTTTGAGGGCGGGGAGATGGTCTGCCTGGTGATACCGGAAGTCGGGAACGGGCCGGGGGCGATCGTCGTGACTTCGCTTTCTCCTCGGCTCCCTTTGCTGGAGGGCGCCCGCCCCTGGGCGCCGCCGGCGCCGCCGCCGCTCGCCCCCCGGGCCCGGCTCGCGGCGGCGCTTCGGGCCTGCCAGGGCCTCGCACGGCCCGCCCCGGCCGCCCTGGCTGCGGGCGACTGGGCCGGGGCCGCCGGCGCCCTGGCCGGCCTGGGCCCCGGCCTCACGCCCGCCGGCGACGACGTGCTGGCGGGGTGCTGTGTCGCCCTGCACCGGGCTGGTCATCGCTTTGCCACGGCCTTCGGTGCTCAGTTGTCTTCGGTTCCGGCCGAGGCGACCACACCCCTCAGTCATCATCTATTGAAGTGGGCCGCCCGCGGTGTGGCGGGCGAAAAGCACCTCGCCTGGCTCGATGCCCTGCTAGTTGGGCGCCCCGCCGACCCGGCGCCCGTGCTCGCCTGCGGCGCCACCTCGGGCGCCGATTGGATCGCCGGGGCGCTCGCGGCCCTGGAGCACTTTGTGCTAGTCTAGTGCGGCGCCGCGCAGCGGTGAGGCCGCACGGCAAGCCGAAAACGTCAGCGACACTGCGATTTTAGCGTCGGTGAGGTTTTCGGCGCAGTCAGTCCCGTAAATGGCGTGTCAGCGCCGAAAAGGGGGAGGACTCCGCCCATGCGCTTGTTTGACCTGTCGATTCCCACCGGCATCCAGACCCCCGCCTGGCCCAGCTACGAGCCCCTGCAGGTTCAGTACTTCAAGCGGCTCTCCTTCAACGGCGCCAACGGCCAGATCATCCGCAGCAGCAACCACGTAGGCACCCATCTGGACGGCCAGTGCCACTTCGTCACGGGCGGGCAGGATATCGCCTCCATTCCCCTGGAGCGGCTTTTCGGGTCCGGCGTCATCGCCGACCTGTCCGACATCTCCGAGGACTACGGCATTTATACCTCGCGGGACATTGAGCAGCGGGTCGAAGTCCGGGAAGGCGACATCCTCTTCATCTATACCGGCTACAGCCGCTACGGCTGGGACCAGCCTGAGGCCGACGAGCAGCGCTACATGCTCCGCCACCCGGGCCCCACCCGGGAGTTCTGGCAGTGGTGCCTGCAGAGGCGCATCAAGCTGTTGGGCGTCGACTGCGGCTCGCAGGACCATCCCATGAACACAAAAATCCGGGACTGGCGCCCGGACGAGGCGGCCCGGGCCGATGCCGCACTCAGGGAGAAGGTTGGTTGCGGACTAGCTGAGCTGTTCCCGCCCGAAGACTACCAGGGCATGCACTTCGGCCTGTTCCCCCACGGCATCCTCCATGTGGAATGCCTCGGCGGCGAGCTCGCGCAACTGCGGAACCGGCGCACGACCATCGGGGTCTTCCCCTGGAAATTCAAGGATGGCGAGGCGGCTTTCTGCCGGGCCGTCGCCTTCGACGAGGAGTGAAGCCGCGTGGGCAAAACGGTCGTCATCGCGCTGGGGGGCAACGCCATTTTGCAGCCCGGCCAGCGGGGCACCCTGGCCGAGCAGCGGGCGAACATTGCCACCGCCTGCCGGGCCATCGCCCGTGTGCTGGACGGTGGGCACCGGGTGATTCTAACCCACGGCAACGGGCCCCAGGTGGGCAACATCCTGATTCAGAACGAGGAGGCCCGGGCCGTGGTGCCCCCGGCCGCACTGGACGTGTGCGGCGCCCAGACGCAGGGGCTGATCGGCTACCTGCTGCAGCAGGAACTGCAGCGGCAGACGGGGCGCCCCGCCATGTCGCTGGTGACCCAGGTGGTGGTTGACCCGGCGGATCCCGCGTTCCTGAACCCCTCCAAGCCCGTAGGCCCCTTCTACACGCCTGAAATGGCCCTGCGCAAGCAGGCGGAGCAGGGCTGGATCATGAAGGAGGATGCCGGGCGCGGCTGGCGCCGGGTCGTTCCGTCACCACAGCCCCGGCGGGTGGTGGAGGCGGAAGCGATCCGGCGCCTGGTGGAAGGCGGTGCTCTGGTCATCGCCTGCGGGGGCGGCGGGGTGCCCGTGGCCGTTGGCCCTGACGGGCTCGTCGGTGTCGAGGCCGTGATCGACAAGGACTCGACGGCACAGGTGGCGGCCCGGGATCTGGGCGCAGACCTGCTGGTCATCCTGACCGATGTGGAGGCCGCGGCCATCCACTACGGAACACCGGAGCAGCAGGCCCTGGGCCGGGTGACCGCAGCGGAGGCGGAGGCCTATGCCCGGGCCGGGCATTTCAAGGCCGGATCCATGGGGCCGAAGATTGAGGCGGCGATCCGGTTCGTCCGGGGCGGCGGTGAGCGCGCGGCCATCGCGTCGCTCGCCCGGGCCGCCGAGGCGGCCGCGGGGAGTGCGGGAACGCAGGTAGTGCCGTAAAGCAGAGCCCGGGTGCTGGGGACGGCGCCCGGGCCGCATCTGTAAGTAACGGGTGCTTCTGAGAGATAATGGATGCATTCTGCATTTTGCCACGGAGTGCGCGGAAGGCGCGGAGGGCACGGAGTGGGACAATGAAGTGGCCTCGGATGGCGCTGGTTTCCGGGCTGCAAGCTACGCTAAAGGGAAGTTTATACTATATTTAATTATAAAATAGAGAGTACATCCCGAAAGAGCGGTCAGACTTTGCCCGGAAACATCTTTCATCAGTATTTTTCATCCACGTATTTCCCAAATCAGCGCCTTCAGCCCAATCCGGGGCCATATCACCTTCCCACTTGAACTGGTGTATGGGGATGTCAACTCGCGGCCTGCCTTACACGCCGCCTGAGCGGAACAGCCGCACCAGTTCCGGCTTCGTCACCTTGCCCATCGCGTTGCGCGGCAGCTCAGGCAGCACCAGGAGCCGGCTGGGCAGCTTGTAGGGCGCCAGCCGCTCCCCCGCCCACCGGCGCAGCTCGTCGAGCGTCAGGTGCTCGCCCGCCAGGGCGACAGCTACCCGCTCACCCCAGTCGGGGTCTTCCAGCCCCACCACGGCGCACTCCCGGATGCCCGGGTGCTCCCGCAGCACCTCTTCAATCTCCAGGGCCGACACTTTGTAGCCGCCCGTCTTGATGATGTCCACGCTGCTGCGGCCCAAAATCCGGTAGGCCCCGTCTTCGACGACAGCAATGTCGCCGGTCCGGAACCAGCCATCGCGGAAAGCCGCCTCCGTCGCCTCCGGGCGCCGCCAGTACTCGCGGAAAACCGATGGCCCGGCGACTTCGATTTCACCGGGGACGCCGGGCGCTTCAACCGGGCGCCCTTCCTCGTCTACCAGGCGGACCTGCACCCCCGGCAAGGGGGCGCCCACAAACCCCGGGCGGCGGGGGCCGCCGAGCGGATTGGAGAGCGCCATGCCGATCTCCGTCATGCCATACCGCTCCAGCAGCACATGCCCGCTGATCTCGCGCCAGCGCTCCAATGCGCTGACGGGCAGGGCGGCAGAGCCGCTGACCATCAGCCGCAGCTTCCGGCAGCCGGCCGACATGACGGCCCGGCATTCGGGCGCAGCCGCATCCCAGGCGGCGATCAGCCGGCTGTATATGGTGGGAACGGCCATGAAGAGGGTCAAATCGCCGCCGGAAATCAGGTCCCAGGTCTCTTCCGCATCAAAGCGTGTCCGTACGATGCAGTGGGCCCCCGACCACAGTGCACAGGTCAGCACGTTGATGATGCCGTGGACGTGGTGCAGCGGCAAAATCAGCACGATTACGTCTGAGGCCTGCCAGCCCCAGGCCTGCACCAGGGTAGTCACCTGCGCCTCGATATTGCCGTGGGTGGTGACGACGCCCTTCGGCCGGCTGGTGGTGCCGCTGGTGTAGAGGATCATCGCCCGGCGCTCTTTTGTGAGCGAGGGCAATTCGCGGGCGCCGTCGCCGGGCGCCAGTACTTCCGATGTCAGCAGCAGCTTGATGCCCAGGCGCTCGGCGGCCGGGCGGACGCGGTCGGCCATCGCCTCATCGACGATGACCGCGGAGGCTTCCGTGTCGGAGAGCACGTACTCCAGCTCCGCCGGCGGATGGGAGACGGCCAGGGGCACGGCAACGCCCCCCGCCCGCCAGATGCCCCACTGCACGGCCACGTAGGCGAAGCCGGGCGAGATCAGCATCGCGACGCGGGCTTCAGCCAGGTCCGGCGCCCTCCCCAGGAGACGCCCGGCCACGGTGCCGGAGGCGGTGAGGAGATCGGAGTAGCGAAAGCGGCCTTCGGGGGCGGTCAGAGCCACGCTGCCGGCATGCTGGGCGGCCCGGGCGAAGAGTGTCATTATGGAATCCATCTCCTTTGTTGTCTTTGCGTCCAACGCTTCCCCAACGGTTCGCCATTCTTGCCTCGCTTCCTGTCGCCGGCAGGAGGCGTTTTCGTTTGAAAAGCGAAATGTCTGAACCGAAAAGGGCACACCGGAGGCAGGAGGTCAAGGAGGTTGACGCAGATGCTCCAGACGCTGAAACAGGCCCTAGAAACCAGCCGGATCCGGTTCGAGCGCTTCGCTTTTGCCTACTGCAGAAAAGATCCCAAACGGCTGGGCGGCCTGCGCGCCTTCTCCTGGCAGAACGTGGACGCCGGACTGCGGGAAATCCTGACGCGGCAGCTAACCCAGGTCGTCGCCGGCGGCACACCGGAAAAGTGCTATGAAGCACGCCTTGGCGCCGAACCCGTGCGTCCCGCCGAGAGCCGCGTGCCGGAAGTGACCGCAGAGGAAGCTGCTCAACCGGTAGGCGCCATCCTCCAGGACTTGGTGACGGCCAACCCGAACCTGGACGGTGTCCGCAAAGCCATGGGGCAGCTGGCGGCCAAGTATCTGGCGCTGCCAAGCACCCAGACGGCCGTGCTCTGCCTGGTTCTGTTCAAAATGGACCTGCCGCAGGGCGGCGAGCGGGAGTACTGCTTTCTCACCCTGGTCGACGGTGAGGAGAGCAGCACGATTCTTATGTACGAGAATGACAACCTCGTCACCCGTCAATTGGCTGATGTTTTCCGGGAAAAGCAGCTAACCCGCGGCGCCCTCTACCCCTGGAGCGACCAGCCCGCCTACAACGACCAGGCGATCTACCTGCACGTGGAGCGGGACGTGGCTTTCTGGTCGCAGGTGCTGGAATCCCGCCGCGTCGAGCCCACCAGCGGCGAGCAGCGGGAGGCGCTGCTGCGCATGGTCGCCGAGATGGGGCTTTCCACCGGGCTCGTGACCCAGCTGCGGGCGGCCCCGACGCCCGTGCTTGGCGGCCGCGAGCTGTATGCCGCGGCCTGCGCCCTTCAGCCGGATTTCCCCATGAGCGAAGAACAGGTGACCGCCCGCTTCCACCAGATTCTGCCGCAAGGCCGGGTGGAGAAGGCCGCCTTGCTCCAGAGCGGCGCCCGGGACCTGACGGTGGTGGCCGGACCGGGCATTGAAATCAAGCTGGCCTCGGCGAAGCTGGACCGCATCCGCCAGGTTCGGCACGGCGACCGGCGCTACCTTGTCATCGATCTGGACGGCAACGCCGTGGTGACCCGGGGCAAGGGGCAGGCGCCCCTGCGGGAGGTCGACTGGGATGAGTTCGTCGAAGGCCGGGGATAGTCATTGGAGGTCGGAGATAGCCCATGCAAGCCCTACTCAGATGGCTTGACCAGGTCGGGCCGCTTGGCCGGGTGACGGAGACCGACAGCCGGCTGTCGATCGACTTGCCGGAGAACGTGCTTGACCAACCGGCTGTGGCGGACCTGCTGGCGCAGGCCGGCGCACTGCTCCTGCCGCCGGAGGTCTTTCTGGTGGTGGCGCCGCCGGAGCGCCAGGCACCGCTGCTTCTCCAGGATGTTGAGCTTCCGGACGGCCTGGTGCCGTGCCCAGGGCATGAGCCGGCGTACGCGGCCCTGCTGCAGGAGCAGACGGACAACCGGTGCCTCGCCCCGTGGAGCCGGCTCGCCTTCCTGCGGACCATGGCCGCATGCCCGGACTGCGCCGTGGGCCTGCAGCTCCGGGTAGTGCTGGACAAGGAGTTTCACTGGAGACGGATGCGCGGCCACTGGCCGGATGCCGTGGACAGCAAGCTCTGGTTCTACCCGGCGGAGGTGGCCGAACAGACGCCGCCGGAGCAATATCTGACCTGGCGTGCCCGACCGCTGGTGCTAGGCGTGCGGGGTGAGCCGCCGCTTCAGTCGAATTATGTAACGTGCGTCGGTCTGGACGCTGGCGACTTTGTGCGGCGAGCGGCGGCCGCCGCCGAAGGGCTGGCGCCTCGGGCAAAGGCGCTGGCCAAACAGATGGAAGACCGCCGGCTGACCGGCGAAGATGCAGGACGCATTCTCCCGCCGGAATACTGGGTCAGCCACGAAGTGCTCGCCGTCGAGACGTTTCCCGAGCCGCTGCCCCTGCCGGGCCTCTTCCTACTGAGCCTTCTGGGGCAGGTCTGCAACCGCGTGACCCGGGAAGCGGGGGAGACCTACCTCTTCCAGGCCGAGGGCGCCCGCCCCATGTCCGTGCGCTGCCGGCTGACCGCCTCGGGCGTGCTGCTCGACGAAGTGGAGCACGTGCTTACGCCGGCCGTGGCGGCAGAGTTGATTCACTTCTACCGGGAGACCATGCGGGGCAAGCCTCAGGGGCAGAACCGGGAGTTGCTCCAGCAGGCCGTGCGCATGGCCGGCGAAGGCCGGCTCAGCAGGCTTGTCACCGGGCTCGGGCCTACCCTTGCCTATTACGACTTCCAGTGGAAGACCCTGGCCGGCGCCCGGTTCAAGGAGCAGGTCGACCTCGTCAAGTCGTACCTGGGCGCCGTCCAGACGGCCCGGGGCAGAGTCACCGCCGCCATGGACGAGCTGTACAAGAACCTCACGACCGTCGTGTCGGGCGCCGCCGCCGTGGCCGCCGTCTTGCTGACCGCGGCGGTGACGAAAAGCGCCCAGATTTCCGATTACCTGCTCATCTCCGGCGTACTGATCGCCTTTCCGTACATTCCCATCCACGTGCTGCGGGCCGCCAGCCTGGTGTCGGCCGCGAACAACGATCTGGATGAGTTCCAGAAAGCCCTGCAGCAGAGCGCTGACGAGCTTAGCTTCCCGCTGCAGGTCCTCAAAGTCCAACGCTTCGCTGAGGATCCCCGGGCGGACCTGCACCGCCGGATCCGAATCACTGCTCTCTGGCTGGGCATCATTGCAATGCTAGGCGTATTGACCGCCCTGGCCGCCTACTCGTCCGGGCAGTCCGGCATCAAGAAGCTGCTGCCGCCCTGGGCGGTGCTGCTGCTCATCGCGGTGGCCGGTGCCGTCCCGATCGCGATGCTGATCAGCCTGTGGCCGAAAAAAGCGGGGTCGCCCTAGCGGCGGCCCCGTTCGCACTTTATCGGAGCTGTTTGAGGTACCATCCCCGCAGTTCCTCCCAGCGGGCCCAGGGCCACTCGAACTTCGCCCCGGTCAGCGTCTGCGACAGGCCCTCCAGGTGGGTGTGCCAGCCGGCCATCATGATCGGCAGCTTATCCGGGGTGGCAAAGGTATGGGTCAGCACCAGCCGGGCGCCCCCCGCCTCCGGATGCACCTCCCACCGCACCAGCGTGTCGTCGGCATCTTCACTGTTCCAGATGAACTCAAACACCGCCGGCGGCTCGACCCGCGTCACCGTTCCATGCATGACCGACCCGGTGTTCTCAAACGTCAGCCGGATTTTTCCGCCTTCCACCAGATCAACTTCGCCCCCCGCAAGCCAGGCAGCAAGCCGCTCCGGCTGGGTGACGGCCGCCCACACCTTTTCGACCGGGTGCTTCAGGTGCCGCTCAAAGCGCACAACCCACCCCGCTTCCGTCCTTTGCACGATTCCGTTCATAAATGACCCCTCCTCGTCCAGGTGCCGTTCGATCGCGTCCAGCCGGTCGGTCCAGAAAGCGCGGTACCGCGCCAGCCAGGCGTCCAGTGCAACCAGCGGTTCCAGGCGCAGCCGATACCAGTGCCGCTGCCCGTCGCGGCGCACTTCGACCAGCCCGGCATCGCGCAGCACCCGCAGGTGCTTGGATACGCCGGGCTGACTCAGGGCAGTCAGCTCAACCAAGTCACCTACCGATCGTTCACGAACGCTCAGCAGGTCAAGAATCTGCCGCCGCGAGGGGTCGGCAAGCACGTCAAAGATCTTTTCCATGGCTCTACATTACTACTCGGTTATATAACCGTCAAGGAATATACAAGACGAATCCCAGTATTCGCCCGGGTCGAAGGAGGACGCGACGTCAATCGGGTGGGCGTCGCACTCTGACCGGGCAAAGCTTTCCGTCACTAAGCGCACTACCGCTCCCACCCGATAGATTTGGATAATCTGTCACACGACTCGTGGGCGCATCGCTTCCTTAGTAAAGCTTTCTAACAAACCTATCTATCGGTGCGATTGTAACCACTGTGAAAGATTTCACAAACCGAAAGGCCGCTTCGCGAAAGGGCTGGCGGGTATCCACAGTTTGCCTACCGACACCAACGGATTAGGGTAAATGCCTTACCTAAGTCTAGACCTCCTTGTGAAAACGTGAACAATCAGAGTGCGAGTCTCAGGCACCACGACACTAGCCACTTTCCGCCCCAAGGTGAGTAGTTACCAAATTCCCCCTCTGATACGCTGACGTTAGAAGGACGCCATTCTGAAAAGCGATTCCTTTCTACATCCTTTCAGAGGCTCTTCCAAAGTGATTTTTGGGGGTGATGGATTGGTGTCTCGGAATTCGGCTTGGCAGGGGAGCCCAACCCCGACCTTCGCTGAGCAGGTGGCCCTGTACGCCGGTGCAGAGGCCGTCCAATCCTGCATGCAGTGCGGTGTCTGCAGCGGCTCGTGCCCGATGGCGCAGAACATGCCGGAGCCGCCGCGCAAGGTCATGGCCCATATTCTGGCCGGTGACCGGGAACGGGCTCTGGGCAGCGAGTCGATCTGGTACTGCGCATCCTGCTTCAGCTGCGCAGTCCGCTGTCCGCAGGGGATTTCGGTGACGGACGTCATGTACGCCCTGCGTTCGCTGGCCGGGCCGGACCGTCAGAATGTGAGTACCACGTTCTACAAGGCTTTTACGGACAGCGTGACCGAACGCGGCCGGGCCCACGAAGCCGGAGTCGCCATGGCGGCCGGCTTTGCCCGCGGACCGCGGGCCATGATGGGCCTGGCGCCTATGGGCATCGGCCTGGTCACCAGAGGGCGGCTCCATCTGGCCAAACCGAAGCCCATTGACGGCGCGGCTGAGTTGGCGGCGCTCGCCCGGGCCGTGGCGGCCCGGCGGCCCTCGGCCCCGCCGGCACACCGGGAGGAGGAGTGATCGATGCGGTATGCTTACTACCCTGGCTGCTCGCTGGACTCGTCGGCCAGGGATTACGACGAATCGGCCCGTGCCGTCATGGCCGCCCTGGGCGTTGAGCTGGAAGACCTGCAGGACTGGAACTGCTGCGGCGGCGGGGCCGTCTCCTCCGTCGACCCGGACCTGGCACTGGCTTTCTCGGCCCGCAACATCGCCCTGGCTGAAGAGAAGCACATGGACTTGGCCACTTCCTGCGCCGCCTGCTACACCAATCTGCGGCGGGCGCGCACTTTCATAACGGGCAAGACGCCCGCCGGCGACCGGCTGCGCGGCGCCCTGGCCGAAGTCAACCGGCACGTCGCCGGCACCGCACAGGTCAAGCATATCCTCGAAATCCTCCTGCACGATGTCGGCCTGAAGGCGATCAAAGTGGTCGTTACGCAGCCGCTTGCGGGACTGAAGGTGGCGGCCTATTACGGCTGCCAGCTCGGGCGCCCGGCCGGGGGCTTCATCCACCCGGAGATTCCGACGCAGCTTGACGACCTCGTCGCCGCCCTGGGCGCCACCCCTGTGGCGTGGCGGGGCAAGGTCCGCTGCTGCGGCGCCTCCACGATGATCACCAAAGAAGCGGCCGCCCTCGGTTTGGCCAACGACCTCCTCACCGACGCCGAAAAGGCGGGCGCACAGCTGATCGTCACCGCCTGCCCGCTCTGCCAGATGAACCTGGACGCCTATCAGCCGCGCATCAACGCTGTGACAGGCCAGGGGCACAAGTTGCCGGTCGTTTATTTCACCCAACTGATGCAGATCGCTTTCGGGCAGCGCCCCACGTTCCAGTTCAACTTCGTGAGCGCCGAGCCCGCGCTGCGGGAGGTGCTGAAATGAGCCCGCGCATCGGTGTCTACATCTGTCACTGCGGCACGAATATCTCGGCGAAGGTTGACTGCACCGAAGTCGCCCGGTATGCCGCGGGTCTGCCCGGCGTGGCTATCGCCCGCGACTACAAATACATGTGCTCCGATCCGGGCCAGGATCTGATCAAGGCGGACATCGGCGAGTTCGAGCTCGACCGCGTGGTCGTGGCTTCCTGCTCGCCCCGCATGCATGAGCCCACGTTCCGCCGGGCCCTGAAAGACGGCGGCCTCAACCCGTACCTGCTGGAGATGGCCAACATTCGGGAGCACGTCTCCTGGGTGACAGCCGACCCCCGCGAGGCGACCGCCAAAGCCAAGGCCCTCGTGCGCGGCGCCGTGGAGCGGGTCTGGTGGCATGAGCCTCTGCACGACAGCTTCGTCCCCGCCAGCCGCGAGGTGATGGTCGTCGGTGGCGGCATTGCCGGCATTTCGGCGGCGCTCAAGCTCGCGAACGCGGGCGTCAAGGTGACGCTGGTCGAGCGGAGCCCGTCCATTGGCGGGCAGATGGCCAGGTTCGACAAGACCTTCCCGACCATGGACTGCTCCGCCTGCATTCTCACGCCGAAGATGGTCGATGTGGCCCAGAATCCGAACATTGAACTGCTGACCCTGGCTGAAGTGACCAAAGTCGAAGGGTTCGTCGGCAATTTCGACGTGACGGTGCGGGTCAGGCCCCGGTCGGTAGATATGAAGCTCTGCACAGGCTGTGGCTCCTGCTGGGACAAGTGCCCAAAGAAGGTGCCCTCCGAGTTCGACATGGGCATGTCGATGCGCAAGGCGATCTATACGCCGTTCCCGCAGGCGGTGCCCAACAAGCCGGTCATCGACCGGGACGCCTGCACCTACTACAAAACGGGTAAGTGCAAGGCCTGCGAACTCTTCTGCCCGGCCAAGGCGATCAGGTTTGACCAGCAGGAGGAGACGTTGACCCGCCACGTGGGCGCCATCATCCTGGCGACGGGCATCGACATTCCCGACATTGCCACGGAGCATCCCGAGTACGGGCACCGGCGCCTGCTGGGCGTCATGACCGGCCTGGAGTTCGAGCGCATGTCCAACGCCTCGGGCCCCACCCAGGGCCATATACTCGGGCGCAACGGCAAGCCGCCCGGGCGGGTCGCCATTCTGCACTGCGTCGGCAGCCGCGAGGAGCACCGGCCTTACTGCTCCCGCATCTGCTGCATGTCGTCGCTGAAGACCGCTTACCTCGTCAAGGACCATACGGATGCGGAAGTCTACAACTTCTACATCGACATGCGGGCCTTCGGCAAGGGGTACGAGGAGTTCTTTGAGCGGCTGCGCTCGGAGGGCGTCCACTTCATCCGCGGCAAGGTCGCCGACATCGAGGAAGTGGACGACCGGCTTGTGGTTCATGCAGAAGATACCCTGCGGGGCCTGCCGGTGGCGCTGCCAGTCGACCTGGTCGTGCTGAGCACCGCCTTGATTCCCCAGCGGGACGCCGGCCAGGTTGCCGTTCGGTTCGGCGTCAGCCGCACGGCCGACGGGTTCTTTATGGAAGAGCACCCGAAGCTCGAACCGCTGAAGACGGCCACAGAGGGCGTCTATCTGGCCGGCGCTTGCCAGGGGCCGCGTGACATTCCCGACACGGTAGCGCAGGCCGCCGGCGCCGCGGCCGAGGCGATCGAGAAGCTCTCCAGCGGCAAGGTGAAAATCGCCGCCACCACCGCCTGGGTCGATCCCGAGCAGTGCTCGGGCTGTAAGATCTGCAATCCGGTCTGTCCCTACAACGCAGTCGCGTTTGATGCCCAGGAGGGCGTCTCCCGGGTCAATGCCGCCAAGTGCCACGGCTGCGGCACCTGCGGCGCCGCCTGCCCGACGGGCGCCATGCGGATGCGCCACTTCGAGACGCATCAGATTCTGCACCAGATTGAGGGGGTGCTGGCACGGTGACTACGGAATTTGAGCCCGTCATCTGCGGCTTCTTCTGCAACTGGTGCACCTACACCGCGGCGGATACCGCCGGCATCGCCCGGCTCCAGTATCCGGCCAACCTGCGGGTCATCCGGGTCATGTGCTCGGGCCGCATCGATCCGACCTTCGTCTTCAAGGCGTTCGCCGAAGGCGCCGACGGCGTGCTGATCGGCGGGTGCCATCCCGGTCAGTGCCACTATACCGAAGGCAACTACAAAGCCCTGCGCCGGATCATGCTGCTGGGGCCCGTGCTGGCCCAGTTCGGCATTGAGCCGGAGCGGCTGCGGCTGGAGTGGATCTCCGGCGCCGAGGCCCCGAAAGTGGCCCAGGTGGCCAGGGAGTTCACGGAGACGATCCGGGCCCTGGGCCCTATGGGCACCGTCCGGGAGCGGTTGAAGCAGCTCGACCCGGAACTGTATGTGGGAGGTGTTGAGCATGCCTGATAAGCTGAAGCTCGCCTTCTACTGGGGCGCCGCCTGCGGCGGTTGCGAGATCGCCGTGCTCGATATCAACGAGCACATTCTTGAAGTGGGCGCCATCGCCGAAATCCTGCTGTGGCCGGTCGCCGTGGACGGCAAGTATGCCGACATTCAGGCCCTGCCCGATGGGTCCATAGACGTTGCTTTTGTCAACGGTGCGATTCGCAACGAAGATAACCTGCACCTGGCCCGCCTGCTGCGGCAGAAGTCCAAGACCGTGGTGGCCTTCGGCTCCTGCGCCCACCTCGGCGGCATTCCGGGCCTCGCCAACCTGAGCAACCGCGACGAGATTTTTCAGCGGGTCTACTCCGACCTCGCCGTCAATCCGGCAGGAATCCGTCCGCAGGCCGGCACGCAGGTGCGAGAGGGTGTGCTGGAGCTTCCCGTCTTCCACAATAGCGTCCGCCCCCTGGCCGAGGTGATCGACGTCGATTACTACGTCCCGGGATGTCCGCCCACCCCGCAGATGGTGTTGGGCGCCGTCAACGCCATCGCCACGGGCAAGCTGCCAGAGCGTGGAGCGGTGATCGGGGCCGGCCACAAGACGGTCTGCGCCGAGTGCCGGCGGGTGAAGGAAGAGAAGAAAGTCAAGGCGTTCAAGCGGATTGCCACGGCGATCCCCGAGCCGGAGCGCTGCATGCTGGAGCAGGGCTTCATCTGCCTGGGCTCCGTTACCCGCGACGGCTGCGGCGGGCGGTGCCTGAAGGCGAACATGCCGTGCCGGGGCTGCTTCGGGGCGCCGGAAGACGTGGCGGATCAGGGCGCTCGGTTCCTCTCCGCCCTGGCGACGATCATCGATGCGAACGACCCGCAGGAGGTTGCCGACATTCTGGGCCAGGTGGATGACCCAGTCGGGTATGCCTACCGGTTCAGCCTGCCCGCTTCGCTGCTCAAGCGGAAGGCAAAGCAGCGAATTACCGTGGCGGAGGTGAATCATCTGTGAAAAAAATCACAATCGATCCGGTGACCAGGGTCGAAGGACACGGCAAAGTCGAGATCTTCGTAGATGATGCCGGCGAGGTGGCAGGCGCCTACTTCCAGGTGCCTGAGCTGCGAGGCTTTGAGAAGTTCTGCGAAGGGCGCCCGGTTGAGGAACTGCCCCGGATCGTGCCCCGGATCTGCGGCGTCTGCCCCGGGGCGCATCATACGGCCTCGGCCAAAGCGGTGGATGCCGTTTACGGCGTGACGCCGCCGCCCACGGGCAAGAGACTGCGTGAACTGTTCTACATGGCGCACTTCGTCCACTCGCACATCGCCCATTTCTACGCAATGGCGGGGGCGCCCGACTTCGTGATGGGCCCCGACGCCGACCCGTCTGAACGGAACATCCTGGGCGTCACAGCCAAACTGGGCGCGGCGGTGGTGGGCGAGGCGATCAAGCACCGCGCCATGGCTCAGGAAGTGCAGGCGGTGCTGGGTGGAAAGGCGACCCACCCGGTCTGCGGGGTCCCCGGCGGAATGTCCAAGGGGCTGAGCGCGGAAGAACGGGTGGAAATCGAGACGAAGGCGCTATCGACGGTCGGGTTTGCGCAGTTTAGCCTGAAGTTGTTCAAAGATTTAGTCCTGGGCAACCCGTACTATCTGGAAGTGATCAAGAGCGAGCCCTACCAGCTGAGTACGTACGATATGGGCCTGGTGGATGATCAGGGGCGGGTGGCGTTCTACGACGGGAAGGTGCGGGTGACGCATCCGAACGGGGCCCAGCTCCTGGAGTTTGCGGGCAAGGAGTATGCAGCGCATCTTGAGGAGCGGGTGGAGCCCTGGACCTACCTGAAGTTCCCCATTCTCAAGAAGGTGGGCTGGCAGGGCGTGGTGGACGGTCCGGAGAGCGGCATTTACCGGGTCGGCCCGCTGGCGCGGCTGAACGTCGCCACCGGGTTTGCGACGCCCCTGGCCCAGGCGGAGTACGAGGAGTACGTCAAGACGTTGGGCAAGCCGGTGACGGCCACGCTGGCTTTCCATTGGGCCAGGCTGATCGAACTGCTTTACGCGGCCGAGCGGATGGTGGAGCTAAGCCGTGATCCGGAGATTACAGGGACGGAGATTCGCCGGCTGCCCACGACGATCATCGGGGATGGCGTCGGGGTGGTCGAGGCGCCCCGGGGCACGCTGTTCCACCATTACCGAACGGATAAGAAGGGCCTGGTGACGGGGCTGAATATCATCGTCGCGACGACGGGCAACTATGGCGCCATCGGGGCGTCGGTGGCCCGGGCCGCCCGGGGGCTGATACATGGCGGGAACGTGGACCAGGGGGTGATGAACCGCATCGAAATGGCAATGCGGGCCTACGATCCCTGCTTCGGCTGCGCCACCCACGCGCTCCCGGGCGAGATGCCGCTGGCCCTCCGGGTGCGCAACCTGGCCGGTGATGAGCTCGCCCGTGTGGTGCGGGCCTAACGTGGGCCATGCGGTCAGGGGCCGGAGCATCCCGACCCCTGCCCGCAGCGTCGGGCCTCCGCATACCCCCCAGATTGCTGTTGAGAAGGGAAGCACCTCGCCCGGCAGCGGGGCGCCGACGCGGCGCAGGGATTCGTCCTGGGGCCCTTCCGCCTTTCCGAGCGTTACTACCCGGGCGTGCAAAGCGAAGTAGGAATGTGCGCCTCGCGTGGACCGGGCCCCCATCAAGCAGGCGGTCCAGCCGGCGGGACCTTCGATGTCGACGCTTAGGGGCAGTTAGTCCCGCTACCATATGTGAGCCGGGCGTCGGCGGTGCGTCCCTCAGGTCCATTACCCAATGCCGGTTGCGACGACCGGCGGACCCGACCGAAGGACTTACTGCCCCTTAGCGGAGACTCGGCGGCCCGAAGGCTGGCCCTGACCGACCGGCACGGACTCCAGGGCTGCCCCATAAGCGAAGACCCGACATCCCGACGGAAACAAAGGGGGAAGAACGCACGAAAAACCCCGTACTGGTCCTCGGCATCGGCAACCCCATCTTCACCGATGACGGGGCCGGCATCTACGCCGTGCGCCTGGCCAAAGCCCGGTTCCCCGGCGACGGCGTCGACTTCATCGAAGCCGAGGTGGGGGGCTTCGACCTTCTGCAGTACATACTCGACTACAAGGCCGTCCTCATCGTCGACGCCGCGATCACCGGCCTCACCGAGCCCGGCGACATCTACCTGGTCGACACCGACGCCCTCCCCACCGGCTTATCTACCCGCGCCCACGGCGCCGGCCTCGGCACCGCCCTCTCAGTCGGGCGCAGCCTCAACCTGCGGTTGCCTACGCGCATCGAACTGCTGGCCATCGAAGCCTCCGACATCACCACCGTGGGCGAAATCCCCACCACACCGGTGGCGGACGCCATCCGGCCCGCCGTCGAGCAGATACTGCTCCTCGCCCGACAACTCTGCGACGAGGTGGCGAGCCCATGCATGAACTGAGCCTGGCCCAATCCCTCATGGACGTCGTGTCCGAAAGCGCTGCCCAGGAAGGCATCCGCCGGATTCACCGGGTGACGGCCGTCGTCGGCGCCTGGTCGGCCATCATTCCCGAAGTGCTGACCAACTGCTACGACATGCTCGCCGCCGAAGCGGGCGACCTCTTCGCCGGGTCGCAGCTCATCATCGTGACAAAGCCCGCCATGGGCGAGTGCAAATCCTGCGGGGAGCAGTTCCCCGCCGAAGTGACCGGACTGATCTGTCCCGCTTGCGGCTCAGGCGCCCGGCTCATCACCGGCACCGAACTGGCGGTTGATTCATACGAGGGGGACTGAAAGCGCATGGAAGTGAAAGTCGTCCAGAACATCCTGAAGGCCAACGATTCCGTAGCCCGCGCGAACCGCGCCCGCTTCGACGCCGAGGGCGTCCTCGCCGTCAACTTCATCGGCTCGCCAGGGTCCGGCAAGACCACGGTGCTTGAACAGACCGTGCGCCACCTGGCCGGGGAGCACCGGCTGGGCTGCATCGAAGGCGACCCCTACACCACCCGCGACGCCGAGCGCATCGGGCGCCTGGGCGTGCCCGTGGTCCAGATCAACACCCGCGGCGGCTGCCACCTGGAGGCGGCGATGGTCACCCAGGCCGCCGATGACCTCGACCTCAACGAGATCGAACTCTTATTGATCGAAAACGTCGGCAACCTGCTCTGTCCCTCGCAATACGACCTGGGCGAGCATTTCAGTGTGGCGGTGCTCTCCGTAACCGAGGGCGCCGATAAGCCGGAAAAGTATCCGGTCGCCTTCCAGCGGGCCGGTGCGGTCATCATCAACAAAATCGACATGCTGGCCGCGACCGACGTCAACCTTGACGAAGTGACGGCGACCATTCGCCGCTTTAACCCGGATGCGCCGGTCTTTGCCTTATCCGCGCGCACCGGCGAGGGGGTGGAGGCATGGTGCAAGTGGCTGGCAGGCCGCTTGACAGCCCGGATGAAGGCCGACAGTTGATCCGCCGGGAGTATCAGATCGGCGGGACGGTCCAGGGCGTTGGTTTCCGCCCGTTCGTCTACCGGCTGGCCGCCGAACACGGTCTCTCCGGCTGGGTACTCAACTCGGAGCGGGGCGTTACGGTTCAAGTTGAAGGGCCCGCCTGCAAGGTAGATGCCTTCCAGGCAGCGCTGACCGGGAACCCGCCGCCGCTGGCGGTCATCGCCTCAGTCCGGATCGCGGACCTGCCCGCGACCTTCCAGCCCGGGTTCTCCATCATCCAATCCAAAAGCGGCGACAGCCGGACGGCCAACGTGCCCGCCGACAGTGCGCTCTGCGCGGACTGCCGCCGGGAAGTGCTCGATCCGTCCGACCGCCGGTACCGCTATCCATTCACCAACTGCACCAACTGCGGCCCCCGGTTCACCATCGTTCGCGATATTCCCTACGACCGGCCCCAGACCACTATGGCGGGCTTCCCCATGTGTCCGGCCTGCGGGCAGGAGTACCACGATCCGCTGGACCGCCGGTTCCACGCCCAGCCCAACGCCTGCCCCGTTTGCGGGCCGGCGGCAAGGCTGGTGGACCGGGCGGGCAAGGAGATTCCCGGCCCCGGCGATGCCGTGGCTCAGGCGGGTCAACTGCTACGCTGGGGACTGATCGTGGCCGTCAAGGGGCTGGGCGGCTTCCATCTGGCCTGCGATGCGGCCAATTCCGCGGCCGTCGCGGCACTGCGGGAGCGCAAGCGGCGGCCCCACCGGCCCCTCGCCATGATGGCCCGCGACCTTGAAACGGTCCGCCGCATCTGCCAGATCACCCCCGAGGAAGAGCAGCTCCTGCAATCGCCGGCGGCGCCCATCGTGCTGCTGGAGATGCGTCAGGGCGCCCCCCTGGCGCCTGAAGTGGCGCCCGGCCTCGACCAGATCGGTGTGATGCTTCCGTATACGCCCCTGCATCTCCTGTTGATGGCGGCGGGGCCCGACGTGCTGGTGATGACCAGCGGCAACCCCAGCGGCCTGCCGCTCTCTATTGATGAAGATGATGCCCTGGCGCGGCTGGGCGATATTGCAGATGCGTTCCTCATCCACAACCGGCCCATCCACACGCCCTGCGACGATTCTGTGATGGCCATCAGCGGCGGCGCCCCGTTCTTTCTCCGCAGGTCGCGCGGCTACGTGCCGGCGCCCGTCTGGATAGCGCCCGAGCCCGGTGCGCCCGCCGTGCTGGGCATCGGCGGGGACATGAAGAACGCCTTCTGCCTGCTCAAGGGCGACAAGGCCGTTTTCAGCCAGCACCTGGGCGACATGGAGACGGAAGAGGCCCGGGCGAACTGGCGCCGGGCGCTGGATCATCTGGTCCGGCTGACGGGCATCGAGCCGGTGCTGATCGGGTACGACATGCACCCGGGCTACCATTCGGGCGCCGTCGCCCGGGAGCGGGCGGCTGAGGCGCACGTGCAGGTGCAGCACCATCACGCGCATCTCGCTGCGTGCATGGCTGAGAACCGCCTGGAAGACCGGGCCATCGGGTTCGTGCTGGATGGTACCGGCTACGGTACGGACGGCGCCATTTGGGGGTTTGAAGTGCTCGCCGGCGACTTTGCCGGTTTCGAGCGGATCGCTCACCTGGCCTATAGCCTTCTGCCCGGCAGCGAGGCGGCCATTCGCCATCCGGTCCAGGCAGCGGCGGGGCTGGTCGGCGCCCACCTGGGCGATGTCGGGCTGATGCGCATGGCGCCGCTCCTGGACCGCGAAGGGCTGCGGCAGTTGGAGACCGCCCAAGGCCTGATGCGCAGCCGCTTCAACTGTCCGCAGGTCGGCTCCGCCGGGCGGCTGTTCGACGCCGTTTCGGCACTGCTTGGCATTTGCCGGCGGCAGACATACGAAGGCCAGGCGGCCATCGAATTGGGCGCCTGGGCGGTGCCGGGGCCTGCCTATCCCGTGTCGATCACCGACAGTGGCGAGCTCACCGTGGCGCCGTTCCTGTGGCCCTTGCTGCAGGACGCCGTCAGCGGGCTGGACCCCCGGGCGCTGGCCGGGCGCTTTCTGGCCACGGTCGTGGAGATGGCTGTGCTCGGCGCCCGCCGGGCGCGCGAGCAGACCGGCCTGCGCACCGTCTGCCTGAGCGGCGGCACGTTCCAGAGCGCCCTGCTGCTGCGGGAGATCTCGCAGCGCCTTGTGAGCGAAGGGTTTGCTGTGTACCGGCATCAGCGTGTGCCGCCCGGCGACGGCGGCATCGCGTTGGGCCAGGCAGTGGTGGCCCGCAGGAGGTGGCAGTCCGGATGTGTTTAGCCATTCCGGCCCGGGTTGCGTTTGTTGAAGGGCGCGGGCAGTACGTGCTGGTGCATGCCGGCATCGCCCTGCGGGTCCTGGACGAGGCTGAGGCGGAGGAGACACTGGCACTGATACGGGAGGCGCTCGGCGATGAGTGACACGCGCAGCGCAGAAGCTGCTCGTCGGCTGGTGGAGCGGAGATTGACCGGATGCTGGCGTACTGCGACGTGCGGCAACCTGATCCGGGTGCCCGGCTCGACCGCCAGCCTCGCCTCCCGCAGGGCGGAGGGCGGCGAGGTGCTGCGGGGGGAGATCAAGCCGAACACCTGCAAGCTATTTGCGACCGCCTGCAGACCTGAGCATCCCCTGGGGCCATGCATGGTCTCCGGGGAAGGCGCCTGCGCCGCCTATCATCGCTACGGGGAGGGGAGCCCATGACCGACGAGCGCATTACGCTTGCTCACGGCGACGGCGGCCTGGCGACGCACCGCCTCGTGGCTGACCTGTTCGTGCTGGCCCTGTCCAACCCCGCCCTGGAGCAGGGCGGCGACAGCGCCCTCCTCGAACTGCCGGCGCCCGCCCGGGGCCGCCTCGCCATGACCACCGACTCGTTCGTGGTCAGCCCGGTCTTCTTCCCCGGGGGCGACCTGGGGCACCTGGCCGTCTGCGGCACGGTGAACGATCTGGCCGTGGCGGGCGCCCGCCCGCTCTGGCTGACGGCCGGGTTCATTTTGGAGGAAGGCTTCCCCGTCGCCGACCTCAGGCGGCTCGTCGCTTCCATGGCGAAGACCGCGGCGGAAGCGCAGGTACAGATCGTCGCCGGCGACACCAAGGTGGTGGGCCGGGAACAGGCTGACGGCTGCTTCATTAACACCAGCGGCGTGGGCATCGTGCCGCCGGACCGGGACCTCGGCCCCGGGCGGGTGGCGCCAGGCATGTCGATCATCGTCAGCGGCGGCGTCGGCGAGCACGGCGTGGCCGTGCTGTCGGCCCGGGCCGGACTCAACTTCGAGACGCCGGTCGTCAGCGACGCGACCCCCCTGGGTGCCTTCATTGCCACGGTGCTGGAAGCGGCGCCCGGCGTGGCGGTCATGCGGGATCCGACCCGGGGCGGCCTGGCCACAACGGTCGCCGAAATCGCCGCCCAGTCCGGTCTGGACATGCTCCTGGAAGAAGAGCAAATCCCCGTCGCCCCCGCCGTCGCCGGCGCCTGCGACATGCTCGGCCTCGACCCCTTGTACCTGGCCTGCGAAGGCCGCGTCATCGTCTGGGTCAAGTCCGACCAGGCGCACGCCGTCCTCACCGCCATGCAAAGCCACGGCGCCACGGGCAGCGTCATCGGCCAGGTCCAGGCCACCCGGGGCCCCGGCAAGGCGTACCTGCGCACCGCCCTCGGCGGTACCCGGCGCCTCGACATGCTGGCCGGCGAGAATCTCCCGCGTATCTGCTAAGAACGCGCAAGACGAGCTTTATCCGCTGGGGGTCGACGCCAGGCTTAGGAGGCCAGGCTCTACCCCCGTGAACCCGACAGGAAGGACGGTGGGCTGGTCAGGGGGGGAACGAGACCCTCCTGACCGGCCCACCGGCCAAGACCAGAGCCCGATCCATAAAGAGGAGGTGCAGTAAACATGGCCCATTACGCCCAAGAGGCATCATCCCCCAGCAAGGTCGTCATCTCAAGGGCTGAGCTGGGACACTTCGTGGAGTTCCTGCTGCAAAGGTTCGACGTCTACGGTCCAGTCGCAAAAGGCAAGCAGGTCGTCTTCGGCCCCATCGCCGACCCGGCCGATCTCAAGCTCGACTACACTACCACCATCCTCCCCGCGAAAAAGTTCTTCTACGAACCGTTCGAAACGCTCTTCCACTATCACCGTGAACTGGGCATCACGGAACAGCAGGTGCTGCATGAAAAAGCCCGGGTCCTCTTCGGGCTCCACTCCTGCGACGTGGCGGCCCTCGGCCTCCTCGACCGGGTCTTCGACGGCTCCTCCGACTTCGACGACCCCGACTACCGGGCCAAGCGCGAGCAGACCCTCATCGTCGCACTGAACTGCAACACCCCGGGCGAGCACTGCTTCTGCACCTCCTTCGGCACCGGCCCAGAAGCAACGAAGGGCTACGACCTGGTCATCACCGACCTGGGCGACCGGTTCTTCGTCGAGGCGGCCAACCTCCGGGGGCAGGAACTGCTCGACCTCTTCAGCTTCAGCGTGGCGGGCCCCGCCGAACAGTGGGAGAAAGCCGACCGCATGAAGGCGGCAAAGAACAAGGTCACCCGCCGCATCCCCACCGAGCGCCTCCCGCGCCTCATCAACCAAAACTTTGACCATCCTTATTGGAATGAACTGAAAGAGCAGTGCCTCTCCTGTGGCGCCTGCACGGTCGTTTGCCCGACCTGCTACTGCTTCAACGTATGGGATAGAGTCAATCTCGACCTGACCACCGGCGAGCGGAAGATGGTCTGGGACTCCTGTCAACTGGTCGACTTCGGCGAAGTCGCCATGGGCCACAACTTCCGCAAGGACAGGACGGCCCGGGTCAAGCAGCGCATTTACCACAAGCTGAGCTACTTCAGCGAGCAGTACGGCCAGTTCGGCTGCGTAGGTTGCGGGCGCTGCACCGACGCCTGCACCAAGCACATCGACCTCGTCGACCTGATGGCCCGGATAGGAGGGTAGCCCATGCGTAAGGAGTTCACGCCGGTCCCCGCGCGCATCCTGAAAGTCTCCCGCCAGACGTACGACACGCTGACCTACACGGTGGCGTTTGAGGACCCGGATATCCGTGCTGACTACCGCTTCCAGCCGGGCCAGTTCAACATGATCAGCCTGCTGGGCATCGGCGAGGCGCCCATCTCCATCAGTTCCTGGCACGGCGATACGGCCACCTTTGACCACACCATCCGGGCCGTCGGCACGGTCACCCGGGCCCTGGAAGGCCTGAAGGAAGGCGACCGGCTATGGGTACGGGGCCCCTACGGCCACGGCTGGCCCGTGGAGGACGTGAAGGGCAAGAACGTGCTGCTGATCGCCGGCGGCATTGGCCTGGCGCCCCTGCGGCCCCTGATTCAGGAGATGATCCGCAGGCCTGACCGGTATGGCCATCTCGAGATCCTCTACGGCGCCCGCACCATGGCTGATCAGCTCTTCACATCCGAATTCGCCGAATGGGAACGTTACCCCAACCTGACCCTCCGCCTGGCCTCCGACCGGCCCGCGGCCGGCTTCCCCGGGCGTGTCGGCCCCGTTACGGTCCTTTTTGAGGAGATGACCAGCAAGCCACAGGATACGATCGTTGTCACCTGCGGACCGGAGGTCATGATGAAGTATGTGGTGCGCGGACTGCTGGCCCGCGGCTTCACGCCCACCCAGATCTACGTCTCGCTGGAGCGGCGGATGGAGTGCGGCTTCGGCAAGTGCGGCCACTGCCAGATCGGACCGCTTTACGTCTGCAAGGATGGCCCGGTTTTCCGCTATACCGATATTCGCAATCTGCCTGAAGAGGTCTTTTAGGAGGTGCCGGCCATGCGTCCCAAGATCGCCGTCTACAAGTTCAGTTCCTGCGCAGGCTGCCAACTCCAGATCCTCAACATTGAAGAGCACCTGCTCGATATCGCCTGCGCCGTCGACATCGCCTACTTTGTCATGGCCCGAGCCCAGAAGGGCGCCGGCCCGTTCGATATCGGATTTGTGGAAGGCGCGATCACCTCGCCCGAGGAGATCGCCAAAATCAAGCAGGTCCGCAAGGACTGCCGCGTGCTGGTCGCCCTGGGCACCTGCGCTGCCTTCGGCGGCATCCCCACGCTGAAAAACTGGTCGCCCCAGCGCGAGATGGAGGAGCGCGTCTATCAGGACGTCTCCGTCATCCAGTCCGTGCGTGCCTGTCCTATCGACCAGTATGTCAAGGTTGACGCGATTCTGCGGGGCTGCCCCATCGACCGCGACGAGTTCCTCGACCTGGTCAAGTCCGCCCTGCTGGGCATGAAGCCGTACCTGCGGGCGCACTCCATCTGCAACGAATGTAAGCTGGCTGAGAACGTCTGCCTCTTCCAGACCGAGCGGGCGCTATGCATGGGGCCGGTCACCGCCGCCGGGTGCGGCGCGTTCTGCCCGTCGGTCGGGCGGGCCTGCCAGGGCTGCCGGGGCCCGGCGGTAGATGCCAACGTAGCCTCCCTGGCCCAAACCATGGTGGAGGGCGGCGCCGGACCTGAAGAGATCCGCCGCAAGTTCCGGCTCTTCGCCGGCGAAACGGAAGCCTTCCAGAAGGGGGTGGCGATGCTGTGAGCAAGACCATTAAGGTCGACTATATGGCCCGGGTGGAGGGCGAAGCGTCGCTGGTGCTCGAAATCGACGGCATGACGCTCAAGAAGGCGATTCTGGACATCTACGAGCCGCCGCGCTTCTTCCAGGGCTTCCTGGTCGGGCGCAAGTACGATGAAGTGCCGGATATCGTTGCCCGCATCTGCGGCATCTGCCCAGCGGCCCATGAACTGACGGCCATTGCCGCCCTCGAAGATGCCATGGGCATTCAGGTCAGCCAGCAGGTCCGGGACCTGCGGCGGATGCTGGCCCTCGCCCAGGATATCCAGAGCCACGCACTGCACATTTACATGCTGGCCCTGCCCGACTACCTCGGGTACGAGTCGGCCGTCGCCATGGCGGCTGACCATAAGGAGGCCGTTCAGCGGGCCCTGCGGCTCAAGAAGCTGGGCAACGACTTTACGGCGCTCATCGGCGGTCGGGCGGTCCATCCGGTAACGGCGGTGGTGGGCGGCTTCACCCGCATCCCGACCCGCGAGGAGATCAGCGCCATTTCCCACCAACTGGCCGCCGCCGCGGAAGATGTGGAAGCCACCGTGGAACTGGTCGCCGGCCTGAAGCTCCCCGCCTGCAGCCCCCATGACCCCGAGCATGTTGCCCTGCGCCATCCCATCGACTATCCCGTTAACGAAGGGCGCCTCACTTCGAATAAGGGCCTGGATATCTCCGCCCGGGAGTACCGGACTTTCGTGCAGGAGCGGCACGTGCCGCCCTCGCACGCCCTGCACTCGCACATTACGGGTCGGGGCTCCTTCCTGGTCGGCCCCCTCGCCCGGCTCAACCTGAACCTCGACCGGCTCTCCTACAAGGCCAAGTTCGCCATGAAGAAGCTGGGCCGGCGCTTCCCCGACTACAACCCCTTCGCCTCCATCGTCGCCCGGACCATCGAGCTGGTCCAGTTTGTCGACGACAGCATTGCCCTGTGCGAGCGCTATGAGGGGCGCCCGGAGCCCGTCATCCACCAGGTGCGGGCGGGCAGCGGCGCCGCCTTCTCCGAGGCGCCGCGCGGCACGCTGTATCATAGCTACAAGGTCGACGGCATGGGCATTATTGAGGCGGCTGACATCGTATCGCCCACGGCCCATAATGCGGCGAACATGGAGAACGATATCCGGACCTTTGTGCCGGGCCTGCTCAGCGTCGCGGAAGAGGAACTGCGGCTCAAGTGCGAAATGATGATCCGCAATTACGACCCGTGCTTTTCCTGCTCGGCCCATTTCTTGAAGATGGACGTGCGCCGGACATGAGGTGCGTCGTCATCGGCATTGGCAACGAACTGTGCGCCGATGACGCAGTGGGCCTCGCAGTGGTGCGGCGGCTGGCGGCGGAGGGGGTTGCGGTGGTTGAGGCCGGCTGCCCCGGCCTTGGCCTCCTTGACCTGCTGGCAGGCCATGACCGGGCGGTCCTGGTCGATGCGGTGGTCAGCGGCGCCCCGCCCGGGACGGTCCACTGCTTCGGCCTGCGCGACCTGCCCGACCGCTCCCTGCTGCCCTTGTCGCTGCACGGTGTCAACGCCGTGGATGCCCTGGCCCTGGGGCAGGCAGTCGATCCCGGCCGGCTGCCCCGGGACGTGGTGATTGTCGGCGTGGAGATCGCCGACCGCTCGCCCTTCAAGGTCGGGCTAAGCCCGGAAGTGGCTGCGGCCGTGCCCCTGGCGGCGGCAATCGTCAGAGAAGCGCTGGCCCCGTAGGCGTGCCTACGGGGCTCCTCTCGTTATGTAGGACTTTTGGCCCATCAGCCTCTGGGACTTGCGGTATTTCGGGTATAGAGGGAAAATGTATGATAATCCAGCTAACCTTTCGGGAATTGGGTGATACTCCGGATGCGCATATCGATCACGACAAAGTTGGTAGCCGCGTTTGCGCTGGTTGCTGTGATTGCGTCTCTGGCGGGTGTCTATCAAATGAATCAGCTCAGTGTGATCGACGCTGACTACAAACGCCTCAGCGAAAAAGTGGAAGCGGCCCACGCCGACGCCCTCTACATCGAATCGCTCGTCTCACAGAAGAACGCGGCCCTATGGGGGTACTATGTCTTCTCAAACACCGAGTACCGGACGCTGTATGAGACCAAGCGCCAGGAGCTCGAGCAGACCATGCAGCGGCTCTCCGCCTACATACCGGACGAGGCTGACAAGGCGGACATAGAGCAGTTGGCCTATTTGAACACCTCCTACGACAAAATGGCCACGACAGCGATGGGCTATATAGCAGAGGGGAAGGGCGACTACGCCCGGATTCTGTTCGCCAGCACCGGCGAGCCCATGGTGCGCAACATTCTGCCCATCGTGGCAGAACTGCGGGAGAAGTACGTGCTCCTCGCCGAGACCGAAAAGCAGGCTGTGGCCGGTCGGGCCCACCAGGCCATGCTGATTGGCTACGGCTCCTTCGCCGTCGCCCTGGTGCTTGCGCTCGTGATCGGGATCTGGCTGGCACTGACCACGTCCCGGCCGATCAAACGGATGGTGGGCGCGGTTCAGGTCCTGGCCGCAGGCGATCTGTCGGTTGGCGAGCTGAAAATCCGATCCCGCGATGAGATCGGCGACGTGGCCGTCGCCTTCAACCAGATGGTCCGAAACCTGCGGCAGCTGCTGGAGGGAGTGGAGCGCACCACCAACGCAGTGCTGGGCGCCACCCGGTCGCTGGCCGATTCGGCGGAGCAGTCCGCCAAGGGAGTGGGCGGGGCGGCTGTCGTTGCGGGCGAGGTGGCCCGGGGCGCCGACGAGCAGAACGCAGCGGCCGATGAAATGCGCCGCACCATGGAAGAGCTGAAGCAGACCATTGGGCAGATTGCCGCCGGCGCCGGCCAGACGGCCGGAGAGGTGCAGCAGGCGTCAGAGATGCTGGCCGAAATGGTCGCCTCGATTGACGGCGTGGCGGCCAGCGCCGCCCAGGTTACCGAGGGCGCCACGCGGGCGGCCCGGACGGCCAGGGACGGGGCGGCTGTGGTCAGGCGGACCGCGGAAGGCATGGAGAAGGTGCAGATGGCGGTCGACGAGACGAACCTACGCATGCAGGAGCTGGAGAAGCTCGCTTCGCAGGTCGGTGACATTACGCGGGTGATTACGGAGATCGCGGGTCAGACCAATCTGCTCTCCCTCAATGCCGCGATCGAAGCGGCCCGGGCGGGCGAGCACGGGCGCGGCTTCGCCGTCGTGGCGGATGCAGTCCGGCAGCTGGCCGAGCAGTCCGCCGGGTCGGCCAAGGAGATTGCCGGGCTGATCGGGTCGATGCAGACCTGTACCGTCGATGCCGTCAACGCCATGGGCCGGGGGCTGGCGGAAGTGCAGAACGGCACTGCCCTTGCGGCCGATGCCGGGGCGGCGCTGGAGCAGATTGTCCGGGTGGCGGAGGAGGCGGCAAATCAAGTCGGCTCCATCGCAGAGGCGGCCCAGGCGGTACGGAGCAACGCTGCGAACGTGGTGAAGGCGTTCGATTCCGTGGCTGCTGTGACGGAGGAGAGCACCGCTGCCTCTGAGGAGATGGCGGCCGGCGCCAACGAGGTGTCGGCGGCGACGGAGCGGGTGGCGGACATATCCCAGCAGAATGTGGGCGCCGCTGAGGCGGTCTCGGCGGCGATGACGCAGCTCGACACATCCACCGCCCAGGTGGCGGCGGCCGCCGAGGAGCTGGAGCGGGTGGCGGCAGAGTTGAAGGCCCAGGTCTCCCGGTTCAAACTATAAGAGTGGCGCCGCCTGAGCCAGGCGGCGCCTTTTCCTCTGGGCCCTGGCCGCGGTGGTCAGACCTTTGTGGATCATCCAGAATCGAAAGGCAGAGCTGGCCGCGGGCATTCAAATGCGGACGATTCAGAGGTGAGTGGGTCGGCTGGCCGTCAGAATTGGCCCCCTGAGCACTGAATCGTCCACATTCGAAAGCGGGGTATCCACGCTGGCTTCACCCCCCCGTGGGAACGTATTTGTTGCCTCACTACTTGCAGGCCTTGTGGAACTGTGGGCGGCGGGAAAGCAGCAGCAAGCGCTGCTGGTCGGGGCACTCGAACGCCGCTTCCAGGGGTGCACTGCCGAAAAGGACCGTACCCTGATCCGGTACGACATCATCCAGAGCCTCCGAAGGCTGTACGATGCAGTCGCAGATGCGGATGTTAAGGCGAAGGCGCTGGCGCTGATCGAAACGGAGACGGATCTCGAGTAACGCAGGAAGTCCGCGAGCCTCGGGAAATCCAAGTGAGTGGGTCCAAGCTCAAGCGAGCCACTCGATCCAGTCACCGTGGGCGTGGTACCTGGCCAGCAGCGCCTCTTCAGCCTTTGCACCCCGGGCATACCTAAGCAGGCGCATCTCCGGGTAGTCTAGCCCCGGCGCCGCCTCGAGCGACAGCTGAAAGAGATCGGCTTGCCCGGACTGGCGGCAAAGCAGGTCTGTGAAGCCCTGCCGGGCCTCGGGCGTGAACTGGTTGAGCGTATGGCAATGAAAGACCACCCTGCTTACGCCTCGCTCGGGAAGCTGCTCCAGGATTCCCGGCAAGGCCTCCGCGGCGTCGCCTTGGGTAAGCGTCGGCAGGTACGGAGCCGCGCACCCAATGGCCAGCCCCAGCCGCTCCGCCCTTTCCGGCTGGTCACCCCAGACCAACGCCCGCAGCCACAGGGCTTCTTCGGGGTTCTTCACGTCGATGGGATGCAGATCGATGCCGGCCCGAAATCTGACCGCGGGCGCCGGCTGCGCCAGAGGCAGCCGTCTGCTGCCTTTCACTTCACAGAGAATGTGCACCGGGCTGCTGAGGTCGCCCCCTTGACCCGCCGCACCGTAGTCGAGGTGGTACCGGTCCCACGCCAGCAGAAGGCCGGCGCTCGTGCCAACTTCGACCGCCGCCAGCGGCGTACCGGTGCGCCCCGCCAGGTAGCTGAAGGCGGGATGAAGGAACGCGGAACGGGCCACCTCGTTGGTTTGGACCCGCCGGGTCTTCAGAAGCGGCACGATGTCCTTGCCGTGCGCCAGGCAGAAGTCCCGAAAGTACGGGTAAGGGTCATCCGGTGGCGTGACCCCAGGGGTCACGGTGGGGTAGAAGCGGCTCAGCGCATGGCTGATGCCCTGCAGCAGCAGATAATGAACGGCGGCAAACAGGAGGTTGGTCTTGGGCAGGCTCCCCCCTTGATCCGCAAGCGCCAGGAGAGACGGGTCCGCAGCCACTCCCATGGCCAGGCGCCGGTATAAAGGTGATCGCCCGCACTCGACCTCTGCAAAACGCTGAAAGTTCACTGCCAACCGAGATAAGTCGCTCATTCTGATCGCCCCCCACAGCAATGGTACACCAGGGGCGGCGTGTGCAGGTGGAACCTCTCAACGAAAAGAAGCGCCGGCAAACCGCCGGCGCTTCACACTCTGTTCCCCTCCCCGGCCGCCGCTGTCATGCGCCTGCGGCCGGCGGCACTTGCCCAGCCAAAAAGCCCCATCCCGAGGGCCATGCAGGCCGAGTGAACACCAAACCCGATAAGCAGCGTGGTCGGATCGGTCCACTGGGATGAATGGGAGAGCACCCCTCCCACAACGACCCGGATTCAGACCAGGCCAAAGATCAGCACCAGGGCGCCGACGATGCGGGCTGCGACAATCATGATGATTCCTCCTATCCGGCCGCCGCGAAGGCCAGCCAGAGTGCAAGCAGTGCCGCAACACCGTGAAAGGCGTACAGGGACAGGGCCTGCTTGCCAAACGCCGGGGCCTTGCCGCGGAAGACTTTCACCATCGCCACGACTATGCAGGCCGCTGAGACGAGCCAAACAAGGGCGGCGCCAATCCACCAGAGCATCATGCTTCACTCCTATCCCGGCAGTGCCGGAAGAACCACGCCGACATCCCGATGCCGCCCAGGGCGATCATCCCGTACGACCCCAGCAACTCGACCGGCGTGGGGACGCCCTGCGTATGGGCATACCAGCTCGCAGCCACGAGCGCCAGGCCCATGGTCGTGTACTTGAGCAGCATGACGCCCGTGAGGAAGTAACCCCACGCCTTCCGGCGCCACAGCCAGACTGCTGCCAGCGCCGTCAGCGGCACCACCAGGCCCAAGTCCATCGTGAACACGAACGAAGTGGGGGCGCCCGTCTTGATCACATCTTCCGGGACTGTTCCGGCCAGCAGTGCCGGGATGACCCGGCTCAGCCAGAGCAGGCTCAGCAGGAAAGCCATGAGGCTCAGGTAGCCGACCACAGGACCATGGGGCGTGGAAGCATCAAACTTGCGCTTGAGCGCCTCGGCATCAACGCCGGCCGCGATCGCAACCAGGGCGGCGATGGAGAGGGAGAAGATCGCCAGATAGACCAGGTAGAACTGGTTGAAGGCGTATGCGAACACCCCGCCGGTGTACGTGTAGAAGACGTAGCCAAGCATGCCGGCCAGGATCATGGAGGCACGGGCGGAGCCGCGCCGGACGAAGATCAGCGTGACGCTGATGACCGGCAGGAGCACCAGGGTGCACAGGTCAAAGCCGCGGTTCTGAGGGGCGACCCAATCGTTATCCCGGTAGACCCCGGGAATGAAGAGACCGGCCGCGGCCGCCACAGCCGTGAGGATGACCAGAAGGACCGTCAGGATCTGAACGGTGCGCAGATTCTCCAAGCGCTGCGCGTTTGCCAGGGCACTCATGACACACATCCTCCCCTATCGCACCGGCACCAGGCCGGGAACCAAGTAAGTCAGCAGGGTCAGGCCGAGAATCACAGCGTTGATGATCGCACCCCGGAACGAGAGGGTTCAGTCGAACGCCACGACCGCCGTGGAGAGCAGAACGGCGTGATGGTCATGCCGGCGGCGCCCACGGCCCAGCGGCCATCGAGAAGTCCGTGGAGCGCCAGACCGGCGCTCGCTACATAAAGAAGGACCTTCATGGTTCAGCCGCACTCCTTATAGATCGATCGTCTTCCGGAAGCCCCAGCCACGCTGCTCATCGATCAGCTCGATGCGCTTCGGCACCACTCGCAGCACCTGGTACAGGTCGTTCGGGCCGACTGAACCCAACTCGGGGAGCTGCAGCCCGCCCCAGTCCGGATTCACAACCATGGATGCCGGCCCCCGGATAAAGAGCCATCGCAGGCTTGGCCCCTTCTCATCCACTGCAACCAGTGTCACTTCGCCCACGTCAGCCAGCAGGTCATCCACTCCGAACCAGGAGGGGACCCGACATTCCACGGCACCGGCCCGGACCCGGAAAGGTACAGGCAGTGCGTTGCGGCCCAGGCCGAGAACCGTCACCCGGGCGCCGATCTCCGTCAGCATCTGAATGCTCAGCTCGTTCATGATGACGCCTCCTTGATCCACCCTGATCCTATCAGGGAAGCGGGGGCTCCATCGTCCCCCGAAGGAGTGAATGCGGCGGGGGATACCGGGGGGAGCCGCCCATCCCTCTCCGTGTTCCCCCCTTTGAGGGACGAAGCCGGCCTTGCCCCGGCGGTATGATCGGGGCAGTGAAGAGTGGAAGGAGCCATCACTATGGATTGGGTGATCCTTGACGGGTTTGATGCGGATAACGGCGCCGCAGACGAGATCCGCACCACCCTGCGCCGGCGCCTGGACGAAGCGGGCAGGCGCCATACCTGCTTCCGGGTAAGCCAGATGCAGATTGCCGCCTGCCGGTCCTGCGGGGCCTGCGGATACAAATCCCCGGGCAAATGCGTCCTGAAAGATGATCTGCACGAGATCATGCGGACGGTCGCCCGGGGCAGTGTACTGGTGTTCCTGACGCCGATCCGGTTCGGCGGATACCCCTCTCAGTTGAAGAAAGTGCTCGAACGGTTCATGAACCTGGGTTACCCCACCTACATGGTCCGGGACGGCTATCTGCTGCATCCGATGCGGTACGGGGAGAAATCGCTGCTGGTCATCGGGGTGGCGGAGACGGACCTGCCGTCCCAGGAAGCGACGTTTCGCCTGCTGGCGAAGCGCAACGCCCGGAATCTGGTGGCCCGGCACACGCGGGCCGTGGTTGTAAGGCCCGGCGGCTATATAGCCGGCCCCATAGGCGATGCAGTGGAGGAGGCGCTGTCATGGCAGAACTGAAGGTGAAGCGATTGCTGCTGCTCAACGGCAGCCCGCGCAAGCAGGGGACGTCGAGCAGCTTCGCCCGGACAATTACGGCGCTGGCCGCCGAGGCCGGCTGTGCGACCGAGATTGAGCACGCATACGACTACTATGACGGGCGGCGGAGCCTGGGCGCCCTGCGGGAGCTGATCGCAGGCGCCGATCTGATCGGCGTGGTCGCTCCCCTGTACTTCGACACCCTGCCGGGCGCCGTCGTCTGGTTGTTTGAGCAGTTGTTCCGGGAGATGCGGACGGAGTTGGAAGGAAAGGCCCTCTTCGCCGTGGGGCAGGGCGCCTACCCGTTCGCCGCCCTGATGCAGCCGCTGATCGGTTCGTGCCGGTGCTTTGCCGAGGCGACCGGCATGCAGTGGCTCGGAGGGTTGGGCTACGGGGGCGGCGTGCTGCTGGACGGCGCCCGTCTTGAAGATATTGGCGCAAAGGGGCGGCGGATCATCAAGGCCTTCCGGCTGGCCCTCAATGACCTGCTGGCCCGCCGGATGATCTCCCCGGAGCCGCAGGAGCAGCTGCTCGTCAGGATTCCGAAGTTCCTTTTCCGGCCCCTGACCGCCCTGCTGAACTACCGGGTCAGGTCGCTGGCGCGGCGCCACGGGGTGCCGGACCTGGGCGGACAGGTCTATCTGCAATAGGCAGAGGCCGCTGCAACGGCCTCTTTTCTACAGCCCCATCTCCCGGCCCCGGATGGCGGCCTGGGTGCGCGAAGTGACGTCGAGCTTGCGCAGAATGCGGACGACGTGCGTCTTGACGGTCTCCTCCGTAATGTAAAGCTCTTCCCCGATCTGGCGGTTCGTGCGCCCGGCGACGATCAGCTTTAGTACATCCAGCTCCCGCTGGGTCAGGGGCTCGGCCAGGGGCGCCGCGACGGGCCCCGGCCCGGGCGCCGCCGCGGGCTGCGGGAAGTACCGCAGCAGGGGAGAGCCGCCCAAGCGCAGCACCGGCAGCACCGCAGGGCCATCCAGCAGGATGCAGCCCGGCGTGCCGGCCCGCTCCCACTCACGGAGTACGGGGTTTGCGGCGGCCTGCGCCGCCTCAGGGCGCCCCTGCTCCAGCAGCAGCCGGGCCTGCAGGAGCCGGGCGCTGCCTCCCGTCCAGGCGATGGGCAGTTCCGCCTCCAGCCGGGCTGCCCGCTCCAGCGCTGCGGCCGCCTCGGCATGGCGCCGGCCTTCCAGCACAGCGAGCAGCCCCGCCAGATGCTGCGTGAGATACGCCGTCAGCGGCAGAGGGGCGGGCAGGGCGGCAAGGCGCTCCCAGACTGTCCGGGCCTCGCCGTGGCGCCCCAGCAGGGCCAGCGCCCGGCCCGCGGCGTGCAGGTAGAAGCCCCACTTGCCCCGTGCGGCCGTTTCGATCCGCTTAACCAGCGATTCTGCCGCCCGCCCGGCCGCCTCCAGGTTGCCCCGGGCGGTGTACAGGACACAGAGCTGCACACCCACGTCAATGCCCACGAAGGGGTAGCCACCTAGCTGCTGCCGACGGGCTTCAGCTGCCTCGGCCCGGGCCAGGGCTTCATCGACCCGGCCCCGCCAGAGCAGCGGCCAGGTGCCCAGTTCGTCGGCGGCCAGGCGCCAGGCCGTGTCGGGCGGGGCGAGGGCGCCCGCCTCGGCACAGTAACGCTCCGTCAGCTCCAGGCAACCCGGCACGGCAGCCAGGGGCGCGGTCATGTAGGTGATGCCGATCAGGTCGGCCCGCCGGTCCCCGGTGGTGCGGGGAATATCGAGGGCATCGCGGACATCGGCACAGATGGCGCCCCAGTCACAGTCCGCCAGATGCAGCCAGGCGCGCCCCAGCCGGGCCGCCACCTGGCCCAGGGGACTGAGGGGCAGCGTAAGGGCGCGCTCGACGTAGGCGGCAGCAGCCGTGCGGTCGTCGTTTTGATAGGTGAGGGTGATCAGTGAGGCGAGGGCTTCGCCTTCTCCGGCAGCGTCGCCGGCGGCGGCGCAGTCGGCCCGGGCCTGGCCCAGCAGCACGCCGGCGGCGGCGTAGTCGCCCCGGTGGATTTCGCACCGGCCGACCAGGATGCCCAAACGGGGGTGCGCAGTCCGCGTGTGGGCAGGCAGGGCGCTGTACCAGCTCCGGACCGTCTCGGCCATGCCGCGGTGCAGCAGCTGCATGCCCGACTGCAGCATCACCTGTGCGGCTTCTTCCCACAGCCCGGCGGCCAGGTAATGGGCGATGACCCGGCCCGGCGTCTTCTGCGCCTTTGCGGCCCGGCGGTGCAGTTCGACGACCTCCCCGGGCGCCTCCCGCCCCAGCTGGCGGGTCAGAAGCCGCGCAAACAGCGCGTGGTGCCGGTAGACGGGCTCGCCTTCCGCTTCCGATGTAATGGAGGCGATGGTCAGGTTCTGCCGGTAAAGCGCTTCCAGGACTTCATCCGCATCCGTCCGGCCCGTCACGACCCGGCAGGCAGAGGGCGTCATCTCCGCCAGCACCGAAGTCTGCATCAGAAAGCGACGGAGGTCTTCGGGCAGGCTGCGGAGCACCTCCTCGGCCAGGAAGTCGAGGGCGTACCGCTCCGTCCGGCCGACGGCGGCCATGAACTGGGTGCGGTCCGCCGTGCTCTCCAGGCGCCCCAGGGGGCCGGCCAGCAGGCAGAGACCCGCGGGCCAGCCTTCCGTGCGTTCCTGCAGAGCGGCAACCTCTTCGCCCGTCAGGCTGAGGCCCAGCGTCTCGTTTAGAAGCTGATGCGCCTCGTCAGGGCTGAAGCCCAGGTCGGACCGGCGCAGCTCTGCCAGCTGCCGGCGGGCGGCCAGCCGGACCAGCCGCAGGGGCGGGTCATGCCGGGTGCCCACTGCAATGTGCAGCTGCGGCGGCTGATGATCCAGCAAGTACTCCAGTGCGACGAAGATCGACGGCTCGGTGACGAAGTGCAGGTCGTCGAGCACCAGCACCAAGGGCGCCGGCAGGTACTCCAGCACGTCATTGATCAGGGCGCCCACGGCCCGCTTCAGGGCCGTCACTTCGGCGCCGGCGCCCGTGAGCCAGGGCCAGGCGGACCGGCCGCAGTCGGGGTGAAGGCGCTGCAGGGCGGCGGCGAGCAGTCCGACGAAGCGGATGGGGTCGTTGTCTTCCGTGTCAAGCGTCACCCAGGCCACCGGGTGGTCGGGCAGCAGCCGCGGCAGCGCCCCCAGCATGGTGGTTTTCCCGTACCCGGCCGGGGCCGAGAGGAGCGTCAGCGGGAGGGTGCTGACGGCGCGGCTGAACATCTCCTCCAGGCGGGGTCGCCGGATGGTATCAGCGCGCATCAGCGGGGGATGGAGCTTGGTAGCGACCAGCCATGACGAGGTGTCGGGCAAGGACAAAGTCAGAGCACCACCTTGGAGGCTGCGATGGCTGTCCGGTTCGCCACCGGGCCCTCTCATTCCTGTGTGTTCTGCAACCTAGAGCGCCTGTTCCAGGTGGGCGATCGCGTTCACATCATGCTCCTGCGCCTCCCGGATCCACCCGGCGATCTGCCGACGCACTTCAGGCCGGCTGAAGGGGCGCCACGCATCCGGATGGCCGTTGCCGCCGACGGCGTTCCAGATCTTCCACATCAGGTCGTGTTCCTTTTCGAACAGGGCGGCTGCCGCCAGCAGGTGTTCGGACATCGCCGGCTCAGCGGGTGCGATGAAGCGCACCCACTGGGCGGCCCACCACCGGCATTCGGCGAGCATGCCGACGACGTTATTGTGCACATCATGCCGCTCCCGCAGGGTCGCTTCGTCGTGGCCGGCAAAGGCCGCATCGTCGCTGATCTGGGCTGCCCAAGCCGAGTAGGCGGCGTGGCCGTTGTGATGGTCGAACATGTGGGGGGTGCGGGCGACCTGCAGGGCAAAGCCCAGCGTACTGCGGTTGAGTTCGTGGATCTCGGGGCGCCCAACCTTCTCCCCGATGACGATGATGCTCCAGGTATCCGAAAACCAGTCGCCCTTGCGGAAGTGGCCGGTGGGCTCCACCGCAACGCTCGTGCCCCAGGGCGGGATGCTCTGGAAGAAGTTCCAGCCCAGCAGCACGTCGCCGTCCTCGTCATAGCCGGTGATCAGGCAGCACTCGGGCGGACCGATGATGCCAAAGGCGAGGATGGGCCGGCCGCGGTGCAGGGCTTCCTTAATCTTCCGCTTGTATAGCGCTTCGTCGCCGGGGGCGCCGGTCTTGTGGACGATTTCGTAGGTGTAGCCCACGGCGGCGAATGCCCGCCGGATCACCTCACTCGGGTCGGCAACCAGCATGTTGTCGCCGTTATCCATATGCCAGCCGTCGCGCCACCGCAGCCCGAAGGCCATGCCGGAGTGGGCGAGTATGTAAATGTTGGCGTAATTGTCGCGGGAGACCTTGCCATGCTGCTCCTTGACGATCCAGGGGTACTCTTCGCCCAGGTAGCGCATGCAGGCCGCGAGGCAGCTGGGAAAGGGGACATCTTCCGGCGACTGCTCGCCGCCGTCATAGAAGTGGACCCGCGGGACATCGGGCAGCAGGAACCGGTTCGGTGTGGACATGGCTCGGCTCTCCTTTCGTGGCTCGGATCATCTTCCAAGTTAAATGTATCACATTCTTCGGGATGTACAGGGGCAGGGCGGCGTATGGCGAAAACTAATCTGATCTTGATGAAGAAAGGGCTGCATTTCTCATGAGCCTGGCGAAAAAGCTGCTGATCAAGCCCGACATGCAGATTGGGGTCATCAACCCGCCGGAAGGCTACCCGGCGGCCATCGGCGATCTGCCGCCCGGGGCGGCGCTGGTGTCCGGGGCGGCTCCCGGCTCCCTTGACCTGGCGCTCCTCTTCGTGAGGAGCCTCGCCGAACTGCAGGAGCAGGCGCCGCCTGTGCTGAAGACGCTGAAGTACGATGGGCTGTTCTGGATCGGCTATCCGAAGAAGACCAGCAAGATCAAGACCGACATTGACCGGGACACCGGCTGGGCGAAAATGAGCGAAATCGGGTACGCCGGCGTCGCCATGGTCGCCCTCGACGAGACCTGGTCAGCCATGCGCTACCGTCCGGCCGAACGAGTGGGGAAGTAAGTACGGCGCCTCCCAAAGGGAAAGACTACTCGCTGGAGTCTACCCTTGGGAGGCGTACGATTTTTGATAGAGCAATCTCAAGGCTTTGAGGGATTGGGCATCAACGCGGCTATCTTGAAGGCGCTGGATGCCATGGGTTTCGAAGAACCGTCGCCCATTCAGGCATCGGCCATTCCGCTGCTGCTCGAAGGCAAAGACCTGATCGGGCAGGCCCAGACCGGTACCGGCAAGACCGCCGCCTTTGCCATTCCGCTGCTGCAGCGGGTCGATCCGGAAGCGCAGCGCCCTCAGGCGCTGGTGTTGGCGCCCACCCGGGAACTGGCCCTACAGGTGGCGGAGGAGATCGCGAAAATCGGCCGGCACATGCGCGTCAAGGAGCTTGCCGTCTATGGCGGCAGCCCCATCGACCGGCAGATTCGGGCCCTCCGGTCCGGCGTCTCGGTGGTGATCGGGACCCCGGGGCGGGTGTTGGATCACATCGACCGCGGCACACTAAAGCTCGATCAGATTCGCATGTTCATCCTCGATGAGGCCGACGAAATGCTGGATATGGGCTTCATTGAAGATATCGAATCGATCATGAGCCATCTGCCGCCGGAGCGGCAGACCCTTTGCTTCTCGGCCACCATGCCGGACCCGATCGTCCGGATTACCCGCCGCTACATGCGCGACCCGGTGCGGGTCAGCGTCGCCCGTGAGGAAGTCTTCGCCCCGCAGATTGAGCAGGCGTATTTCGAGATTCGCGAGCGGGACAAGGTCGACGCGCTCACCCGCATCGTGGACCACGAGGCGGTCAGCCGGGGCATCATCTTCTGCCGCACCAAGCGCGGGTGCGACGAGCTGGCTTCCGCCATGCAGGCCCGGGGCTATCTGGCGGAGGCGATCCACGGCGATCTGAATCAGGCGCAGCGCAACCGGGTGCTCTCCCGCTTCAAGGAAGGGCAGATCGAGCTGCTCATCGCTACCGATGTGGCCGCCCGCGGCATCGACGTCGAAAACGTGTCGCACGTGATCAACTACGATATCGCCCAGTCCCCGGAAGACCATGTCCACCGCATTGGGCGGACGGGGCGAGCCGGGCGAGAAGGGACGGCCTTTACGCTGGTCCATCCGCGGGAGACCCGGTACATGCGGCTGATTGAGCGGGTGACCCGGACCCGGATTCCCCTGCGGCGAGTGCCCACCGCCACCGATGTGGCCGAGCGCGCCTTGGAGCTGCTGGGCGACCGGATTGGAGCGCTCGTGGAGAAGGGCGCCGGTCAGGAACCCCGGTTCCATGATGTGGCCATGCGCCTCCTGGAGGAGCACGACCCGGAGCGGCTGGTCGCAGCCCTGGTGGCGGCGATGGTGGAATCCCGGTCGGCGGGCGTGGGCACCGCCGGCGAGCGCCGGGGCGCCGGGCGGCCGGTCATGGATTTCCCGGAGACGGGGGCCGAGCCGGGGTATGTGCGGCTCTTCATGAACATCGGGTCCCGGCACCGGGTGACGCCGGCCCACTTCGTGCGGACCATCGCCAGCGAGGCGGATATCTCGGGCGGGCTGATCGGGGCGATCGATATCCACGAGAACTTCACCTTCGTGGAGGTCCCCCGGGACGTGGCGCCCACGGTGCTGAACGCCATGAAGAATGCCTCGATTCAGGGGCGGAGCGTGCACGCCGAGCCGGCCCGGCCGGCGCATTAGGTGCAGGAGGTGCTTGGTTTGGAGCAGCAGCCATGGGAGACGGGCTGGCAGCCCGTGGACGGCCCTGCGGCGATGTCGGAGCGCGTGGCCACCAAGGTGGTCCAGGACGCCACCTATCATTTGTGGAAGAACCGGCAGGGCGAGGAGACGATTCAGAAGAACGCCCGCTATTATCGGGTCGCCCCGGGGGCGTTCAACACGATTCCGACCGAGGAGCATGGCCCCGGCGTGGGGCACGGGGTGACGGCGGATAAGATCTAGGCAGCGGGGGACAGCCGGTGGGCTGTCCCTGCCCGCGCCCCGGAACGGGGCAACGTTCAGGTCTACCCCCCGGTCTACCCCGTGATTGGGGCAGAGATAGGACAACAATGGGGCAGTGATAGAAGAGTCATGGGGCAGTGATGGGGCAGAGATAGGACAGTCATGGGGCAGAGATAGGACAGTCATGGGGCAGAGATAGGACAGTCATGGGGCAGAGATAGGACAGTCATAGGGCAGCGATAGGACTGTGATGGGGCTGTGATGGGGCTGTGACGGGATAGGGAAGAAACAGTGAAGAGACAGTGAAGGGACAGTGAAGAGACAGTGAAGAGACAGTGAACGGACAGTCATGGGGCAGGGAGCGATCAGAGCCGGGGCCACCGTGGAACCAGGATGCTGGCCTAGTCGTCCAAACCATGTGATGTCCGACTGAGCTGGTTTGCTTCAAGGAGGATGACACATGAAATGCCAAAGGCTAGTTTGGATACTCCTCGCCTGTTGCCTGGTGGCTGGGATAGGAGCCATTCTCTTTGATCGCGGCAGCTCCCGGCAGGAGGCTCCCCGGCTGACGAACGCGTATGCCGATCTGACGGAATTCTGGCGCCAGGCAGCTGACTCCCTGGAGATCGCACCTGAGGAGGGGCGCCTCCAGCAGTGGAATATCGGCTACGACCTCGACGGCCAAGTCCTCTTCCAGACCTTTAAGCTCTACATTGACCGGGGACCCGGGACGTATGATGTCTACTACTACAGCCAGGACAATCACGAGAGACATGAGGCGTCCTGGTCCCGACAACGCGTAGAGGGCTCGGCACCAGCGGAGCTGGTCCCCGCCCATCTTGCATTTGCAGCTGTCAATCGGATCGGCCTTCGCGAGCTTGAGCGCCATCAGAATCTGGAACCGCCCGTCCGCTTTTGGTTCTTTGCGCAGTCAGGGTCGGGTACTTACAAGCCAATTGCCGGGGGTTTCCTGGTCCAGGGCAGCGAAATCACCCCCATCGAGCTTGAAGGCGTGACCATCAGCGGAGATCACGGGACCTTCGGAATCGCCGAAGGCGCGGTGACAACGAGTGGCAATTCGAATACGACCCCGAGCCGGGAGAATCCCGGACCGTCGCTGTTCGTCGTTCCGCTCTCACCGGTTGTGGCATTCCCGGCGCCGGCGCCGGATCCGCCTCCCCGCACCTTAGGGCCGGTGCCCGAGGTCCTGGCGCGCCCCATAGCAGAAGGCGGCCCCCAGCGGACCGCCTTCATGGCCGGAGACACCATCAGCAAGATTGGCGCCTATTTCCTGAACGTGGAGACCGGCGCCGGCGAGGCGTGGGTCTATCCGGAAGCAGGCGGCGGGCTGGCCACCATCTCTGACGACAACCGGTTTGTGTGGGGGTCCGGTTACGTGATCGACCGGTCGGCGAGCACTGTCTGGCAGTATGATGATGAAGCGGTACTGCCCCTGCTCTTCAGCGACCGGGGCTTCCTCTTTGCCGAACTGGAACGGCAGGATCTGAACCTGCGCCAGACCGGTCGCCTCTTCTGGACGGGCCTGGACTTCAAACCCGTCCGGACGATCACATTGGATGGGGATCGCCAGGGAGCATCCCATGCCCTGCTCTCCCCGGACGGTCAGCAGTTGGCGCTGCTTGCGCGCCGCCAGATACTGCTCGTAGACCTCAGCACCGGGGAGCAAAATGCGCTGGAAGTGCCCGGCGCCGGCAAATGGACGGCCGCTGCCGGCCTGGCCGCCAGAGACGGCGGCATCAAGGTCTCTGTCTGGTTCAGCGAGGGCAACCCCTCGACCGATACCCCCCGGTGGAACGAGTTGATTCGAGTTTGGGACTGGCAGGGACATGTGCAGAGCGATCTGCGAATCCCCGGCAGCTACACCGTCTTCTCACCGGATGGGAAGTGGGTGGCCTGGGAGGAGCAGGACCTCCTCGGCCACCTCGCTCCGGTTACCGTGGTGGCGGAGGCGGCCTCGCTCCGGCCCCATCTCAGGGTGCTCGGCGCCACCCCGTGCTTCGCCACCGTCGGCTCCGGGGGTAACCGGTGGCTGGCGGACAGCAGCGGCCTCGTGTTGGCCACTACGGCCAACGGGTACCGCCTCCTCACGCTGGACGGCAGCCTCAGTGAGCCCTCGAGCTTTGCGGGCCTGACATGGAAGGGCGAACCGCAGCCCGCCCCCGACCGGGCCGACCGCTTCGCCGTTGGGCGCCTGCAGGTAGTGGACGGGGAGCGCCGGCTTCATCTGAATCTGGAGAAGTTCGTGACCCCGCGTGGTGCAGATGCCTGGGGCAGCTCAAGCCGCGAGCTCCGCTTCACCCTGCCGCCCAAGGCCGGCGGCGGAGCCTGCCACGAACTGCCCGCGATGGATTTGCTGGTGTTGAAAGCCGGTGAGCCTGTGCCCGAGTTCCCGCTCATGGTGCAATCCGGCGACTGCATTCCCCTGCGGGATTTCGGTCCCGAGGAGGCCTGCCTCACCCGGGGCACCCGCATGAAGCCGCTGCCGGATCGGAACGGGCGGCCGGGCCTCAAATGGACCGACCAATGGTCGCTCTTTGTGCAGACCGAGAGCGGCCAGACCGGCTGGATCACCCTATCCGGCGACGCCGTGACCTGGGCGCGTTAGCAACCGTGCCACGCCGCCAGAATCTCGGCTTCCCGCCCCGGTTTCAGCCCGGCCTGCCACTCCCGGTCCTGCGGCCGCGCCCCGTCCCAGGCAATGGTATCCCGGCAGGTCTCGGCCAGGGGCCGGCAGACCAGCCCGGCGGCGAACGCTTTCGCACTGTTGACGCTGAAGATGCCGTCGGCGCCCCCGTCCGGTACCCAGAGGGGGATCTCCCTCCACGGGCCGGCCTTCTGCTCCACCAGGAATTCGTCCGGTACCCAGGTGAACGTGGCGTCGCTGCCCGAGACTTCCTTCGCGGTGACCAGCAGTTCGCCCAGGGTCAGCCGGCGCTCCGGTCCCGTGGTGTTGTAAATGCCCGTCGCCCGCGCCTCCACCATGCGCACAATGAACGAAGCGAGGTCCCGCCCGTCAATCACCTGCACCCGGACCTCCGGGCGCCCCGGCGCCAGCACTTCGCCGCCCCGGGCCACCCGCACGGGCCAGTATGTAAAGCGATCAGTCGGATCATGGGGACCCACGATCAGCCCGGGCCGCACCACCAGCACCCGGCCCGGCATGGCAGCCTCAGCGGCCTTCTCGCACAGGGCCTTGAGTCCACCATAGGTCTGGCCCGTCACCTGCTCGATCGTCTCGTCGGCCAGGGTGACCACGGGCGCCGCCTCGTCGGGCTCCAGCTTATCAAGCGGGTACACGGAGCAAGTGGAGACGAAAGTGTAGTGCTCCACCGCACCGGCCAGCAGCTGAGCCGACGCGGCCACCACACGGGGCACATACCCGCAGGTGTCGATTACGGCATCCCAGCGGCGGCCTTTCAGCACATCCAGCCCGCCGTCGCGGTCGCCCCGCAGCTTCTGCACCGCGGGGAAGAGGTCGGGGTTGGTCTGTCCCCGGTTGAACAGGGTCACTTCGTGACCCAGAGCCAGGGCGGCATCCACGATATGGCGCCCAAGGAACTCCGTTCCGCCGATCAGCAAGATCTTCATCCGTCCAGCACCCCTTCCATGTCCGGCTCTACCGCCATTCTATCAACCCCCCGGAGGGAGGAGAAGCGGGGAAGGCGGCAGAATGCCTCACTATCCATCATGGTAAGGAGACGGGTTACTGTGGTCGAACCCTTACGGATTTTCAGCCTGGTGGCCCGCCACCAGAGCTTCACCAGGGCGGCGGAGGAGGCGGGGTTGACCCGCCCCGCCGTCAGCCAGACGGTCAAGCAGTTGGAGCAGCAGTACGGGGTTGCGCTCCTGACGCGCAACACCCGCCAGGTCTCGCTAACGCCCGCCGGCGTCACGCTGCTGGCCCATGCCCAGCGCGTGCTGGCCGCCTACGGCGACCTGGAAGCAGCCATGGCCGGCGCCCGGGCCGGGGCCCACGCCACGCTGGTCATCGGCGCCAGCACCCTGCCTGGCGAGAGCCTGCTGCCGCCCGTGCTGGCTGCTTTCCGCCGCGCCCATCCCGACGTGGAAGTCCAGGTCCGGGTCGGCAACACCGGCGAAGTCCTGCAGATGGTGCGCACCGGGCAGATTGCCCTGGGGCTGGTCGGCCAGGCGGTCACGGACCCGGCGCTGGTCGTCCGGCCTGTCGCATCTGATGAGATCGTCCTCGCCCTGCCACCGGGGAGCCGGTTGCCTGATCCGCTCCCCCTGAGCGAGCTACAACAGCTTCCGTTGGTCTGGCGGGAGCCGGGCTCCGCCACCCGCAGCGTGGCGCAGGCGGAGTTGATCCGGCACGGCATCGCCCCGCAGTCGCTGCAGGTGGTGGCCGAACTGGGCAGCCCGGAGGCGGTCAAGTCCGCCGTGCGCAGCGGCATGGGCGCAGCGTTCCTCTCGCTCAGTCAGCTGGCGCCGGGGGAACTGCCCGTGGTGCGCCTCGCCGGGTTGGACCTGCACCGGCCCATCTGTGCCGTGTGGCGCCAGGACCGGGCGCCCGATGCGGTGGCCGAGGATTTGATCGCCCATCTTGCCCGCTGAAAAAACCGGGGCCCGGAGCGACATGCTCCGGGCCTCCTATTAGTCAGGGTAGATGGTGACCCCCTGGACCTCCCGGTTGATGACGCCCGCCGAGGGCGTGTCCGGCGCCAGCCCCGCCTCCAGCGACAGGAAGAGGGCCAGTAGCTGAGCCGCCACGACGTAGACCGGCGGCCGGAAGTCATCAGCCAGTGGGGGCGCCGAGCCGGCTTGCGGATCCACCTCGACCACAACATCGGCCAGGCCACTGCCCAGGCCTTCGGCACTGTCGGCCACCACCACCGTGCAGGCGCCCAGCCCCTTGGCCCTCACTTCGCGCAGCAGATCCAACTCGTAACGGCGCCGGGCGGGCCCCGACGAAAGGAACGCCACCACCACGGTCTCCGGGTCGATCATGGCCATGGGCCCGTGCCGCAGGCCCAGGAACGACTCCGCACGGGCGACGGTCCGGCCTGCCGTCATCTCCTGGACTTTCAGGTGCGCCTCGGTGGCGGCGCCCAAAAGGGTACCGGTGCCCAGGAACAGGGCCCGGGCCGGGCGCCGGCCTGCCACTTCAGCCAACACCATCGGGCAATCTTCCAGCACCCGCTGTCCCATCGCAGCCATTCGCTCCACCTGTGAAACATAGGCCGCAGAGCCGGACAGTGCGATCCCTTGCCCGGCCACCACCATACTCGTGTACGAGCTGGTCATGGCCAGCCCCCGGTCGTTGGTCATGGCGGGCAAGAGCAGCCGCACGGCGCCCGGCTTTTCCCCGGCCAATTGGTATAGCGTCCCTTCCGGGTTGCAGGTGATCACCAGGTGCCGGACTTCGGGGCGGTGGCGGGAGACCAGTTCAAAGGCGTGGTTGCCTTCGGGACTGTTGCCCGACCGGGCGAACGACACCAGCCCGAAGCGGCCGGGGGGCAACGCCTCGGTCGCATCTACGGTGATCTCCGTGGACGGGACGGCCTCGGCGTGCATGCCCCGGCGCCGGAACAGGCCGGCGAGCGATAACCCGATAAAGTGGGACGTGCCCGCCCCGGAAAAGACCAGCGGCTGCTGTAAGAAACCGGCCAAATCCGGGGCAATGCCAGCCACGAGGGCCGCCGTCTTCACCCACGCTTCCGGCTGATGTGCAATCTCTCGCGGGGTGTCGAGCAACCCCAACCGGGCCCGCCGGTCCTCAGGCAGTCCCAGAATCTCCTGCAGTTTGTTCAAGCTCGCCCACTCCTTTCGCCCCCGGCCCCGTAGAGCCGCATTTCCGCCCGCAACGTTTCAAACACGGCAGCACGGGGCGGAGCCATGATGCGGCGCGGATCCGACTCATCCGGCTGCTCCGCCAGGCAGCGGCGCAGCGCCCGTGCCCAGGCATCTTTCAACTCCGTGGCGACATTTACCTTCTTGATGCCATGGGCGATCGCAGGACGAGACTTGACATGAACCTGCCGACATCCCTTTTCCAGTATTCCGCAACATTTCAGCAGGCGGCTGCGTCCTAATGGTGACAGAATCTCGCCGGACGGGGTGGTTGCGGTGAAGAAATGGCTCTTCCTGCTGGTTTCCGTTCTTATGGCCGGGTGCAGTCTGCCCTGGTTCGGCGGCAAGCTCCCGCTCAAGGAGTCGCAGGTCTGGAAGCGCGCCGAATTGGGACCGGATAACCAGGCCACTGCACCGGGCATTTACTTCCGTGACATCAAAAGCGGCCAGACCGAAGCCTGGCAGCTCGCACAGGACGGCGTCTCGACCGTTACGCTGTCCGCAGACGTGCCGGCTGATGGCCTCGCGCTGGTGGCAACCAGCGACGCCGCCTATCTGATTAACCGCTCCGCGGGCAAGACCTACCAGTGGGACCCCAAGGCGCTCAGCCTGGTCGCTGCATCACCGTCGAATATCCTCTTCCGGGAGGCCGAGTCGGGCCAGTTCCGGGTGACAGCGTGGAATCTGAAAGCGGTGGCCTCCTTCAAGCTGCCGGACGGCAAGGCCCTCGGGGTCATCGCACCGGACGGCAAGACGGCAGCCGTCGCTACCAATCCCACCCTGCATATGGTCAATCTCGCTGACGGAACCGTCACGCTCGCCGCTGATCCCCCGTCCGACGCACTGGCTGTCCAGGTCGTCTCCACCATTCGGGACGGGGCGGAGATCATCTTCGGATACACGGGCAGCAACGGTACGGTGCTGCGCCGCTACGGTTGGGACGGGAAGCTGCTCGGCCAGCTGGCCGTAGTCGGCCCGGCGTGTGCGTTCACCGCCGATGGCAGCCGCGTGGCCTGCACCGGCGGACAGGAGCCCGCCACAACCGTCGTGTACGATGTAGCTGCGGGCGAGGCACTGTACCGGGTGCTCGGGGCCGATACGCCGGCATGGGCCGCAGATGGTTCACTGGTTGTGCACCGCTCAAATCTGGAAGGCGCCCGGGTCGTTACAGCCGAGGGCAAGGTGACGGAGACCGGCGCGACCCGGCTGGTCGGTTTCCTGGACCGGCTGACCCCCGCTCCGGACAACCCTGACCGGTTTGCCCTGCGTGACCGGGTCGTCGACGCCGACGGAGAGCTCCAGTTCATGGTGGAAAACGAGCCCAAAGGCTGGGAGTACGGCTGGACTGACCCCTGGGGCAAGGCCGGGACTGAGTTTCGGTACGTATTGAAGGAGCCCAGGCCCATGGGCTTTGAGCAGCTCATCGATCTCCCTCTGGAACCCAAAGTCCAGAAGGCCCCGTTCCCCGCTGAAATCCGGCTGCAGATCGTGGCGGTACCCGGGGACTGCCTGAACCTGCGGACCGACGCGGGCACGACGGCCAAAATCATCCGCTGCCTGCCCGGCGGGACAAAGCTGACCAGGGCGCCAGGGGACCGGGTCAGCAAGGACGGCCACGACTGGCTCCCCGTCAAGACCACGGACGGAGTACAAGGCTGGGTCGCTGTCACCACCGGCAACCTGGGATACGCCGATTGACCATGTATGGCGAAACGTGCGCCGCCCCACAATTGCGGGGCGGCACGGGTTCAGGACCTCCGTGGTGCCGGAAAGGCACTGCGGAGGTTCACTTATTCAACTGACCCGGACTTTCGGCAGGATGCGTTCGATATCTTCCAGTCGGGGCGCCGCGACGCTCTTGGTCAGGGCGTTGGCCGTACCGCAGGCCACGCCCAGCCGCAGGGCTTCCGGCACTGGCAGCCCCCGCAGGAGCCCGGCCGTAAAGCCGGCCACCAGCGAATCGCCGCTGCCTACTGTGTTGAGCGCCTCCACTGAAGGCGGCTGGACCCGGCAGGTACCTTCCGGCCCCGCATACAGGAGACCGTCCTTGCCCAGCGACACCGCCACGGCGCCGGCCCCAGCCTCCCGCATCCGGCGGGCGCTCTCCAGCGGGTCGGCCGGGGGCAGTGCGCCCGCCCACTCCGCCAGCTCTTCCCGGTTTGGCTTCACCAGGTCGGGTCCGCCGGGCAGGGCGTATTTCAGGGCGTTCCCGCTGCAGTCCAGAATCGAGAAGACCCCGTGAGCACGGGCCAGCTTCACCAGGCGCCCGTAGTAATCGACCGGCAGGCCCGGCGGCAGCGACCCGGATATCACCACGGCCCGGGCGCCGGCCAACAGCCGCTCGAACCGGATCAGGAACGCCTCCGCAGCGTCCGTCGGGATGGACGGCCCCTTCTCCCGCACCTCCGTCAGCGTACCGCCCAAGCGGTCGAGCATGGCGAGGCAGGTCCGGCTCTCGCCCGGGATCTCTTCGTACTCCGCGGCAACCCCGCAGGCCCGCAAGTCCGCCTGGATGAAGGCCCCGGGCGCCCCCCCGGCGAAGCCGGTGGCCACCACAGGGGCGCCCAGCAGGCGCAGCACGCGGGCGACGTTGTTCGCCTTTCCGCCGGCCACCCGCTGCAGTTCGGCCACGGTATGGATCTGCCCCACGGCGAATCCGTCAAAGATGTAGCTCGTGTCGACGGCGGCGTTCAGCGTGACGGTCAGGGCATAGCGTTCCATGGATCAGACCTCCGTCAGCGCCGGAATCAGAGCCGCCGAACCTACCACGCCCGCATCGTCGCCAAAGACGGCAGGTACGATGTCGTACGTGCCCCGTACCCCCGGCATCGTCTCCTGGTCGGCGTACTTGCGCAGGGGCCGGAAGAGAATCTCCCCTGCCTGCGCCACACCGCCGCCCACAATAATCCGCTGCGGGTTCATCAGGTGCGCGTAAATCGAAAGGCCCCGGCCCAGGTCGTAGGCGACCCGGTCGACCAACTGCACGGCCTTCATGTCACCCTGTGCGGCCTTCTGGAACAGCTCCCGGGAGGAACCGGCAACGCCGGCCTCAATCGCCCGGCGCCCGATGTTCCGCCCGCTCGCGACCGCCTCGAAGCAGCCGCGCTTGCCGCAGCCGCACTGCGGACCGCCGGGCTCCAGCGTCATGTGGCCGATTTCGCCGGCGACGCCTGTCGGACCCCGGTACAGCTGCCCGTCCAGCACGATGCCCGACCCGATGCCGGTGCCCAGCGTCACCAGAATGAAGTTGCTGTATCCCCTGCCGGCGCCGAACTTCAGCTCGCCGACGGTGTGGCAGCGCACGTCGTTGTCCATATCCACCGGCAGGTCGAACTCCGTAAACTCCCAGAGGACGGGCACGTTGACCCACTTGGTATTGGCACTGAAGACGGAGACGCCCCGGGCCCGGTCGATCAGGCCGGGCATGCCCAGGCCGATGCCCACGACCTCCCGACCCCCGGCTTTTGACAGCAGCTCGCGAATCATATCCTTCATGGCGCCCATGACCCCGGCGGGGCCCAGGGCGACGGGCGTCGGCTGCCGGGCCGAGGTGAGAAGGCGCCCCGTACCGTCCACCAGCCCGCCGTGGATATTGGTGCCGCCAACGTCAATGCCGACTGCACAACGCTGGGTGAGCACCATTATTGACCCACCTTCTTCTTAAACAGGTCGATGATCGCCACCGGCGTGGGATCGACGCCTTTCCGAATCGCCATGTACATGGTGAAGAAGTCGCCGAGGGTGACCAGCGAGAGCATCCGGGCCAGCCGGCCCTTGCCCCGGGCCCAGGCGGTCGCCACGGTCCCCATCCGCTCCGTCAGGATTTCCGTGGTGGCGTCCCAGCGCTTCTTCATCTGGTCCGATTCGGCTTCATGGTCGCGCAGCAGCAGGAACCCCAGGGTCTTTGCCAGCTCGGGCTGCATGTCCCAGCCCACGGCCTCATCATGATGCAGATGGGGAATCGTGTTCCAGAAAGCCATGTACTTCGAGTTCTCGCCCAGTTGGTTCTTGATGCGCCAGGCGACGGCATCGTACTGGTCGGCGAAGCCGTAAATGACGGGGATATGGGGACCCAGCTGCTCGGCCAGCTGTTTGGCCTGGTTTGACGCCACCGGCGATTCGGGGCCGTATTCGGCGGCCAGGTCGCCCATGAGCGCGACGGCATCATTGAACTCCGCCTCGAAGTCCGGAATCAGGCCGTATCGCTGCAGCACCACCATGATCGGAATCATGATGTAGCCGATGGCGATGCGGGGCATGAACCCGCCGGGCACATCCAGGTAGGCGGCGCCGGCGCCCCGGACGGCCTCCCGCAGCTTGCCGCCCGCGCCCAGCCCGATCACCGTGGCGCCTTTGGCCAGGGCCTGGGCCGCGGCGCTGAGAATCTCCTCCGTCTTGCCGGAGTGGCTGACGGCGAAGACCAGCGTGTTGCGGTCCACGTATCCGGGCGCGTTGTACCCCTGCACGGAGATAATCGGCACGCTGGTCCGGTCGAACACGTACGAGCGAATCAAGTTGGCGCTGGCTGCGGAGCCGCCACCGGTGCCGAAAATGACCACCTCGTCGATCCGCTCCGGGAGAGGGGGCAGCGGCAGACACAGCCCGAAGTCGAACCCTTCGGCGAACTGCTTGGGGTAGTTCATCGTCAGATCAAGCATCTTCAGCGAATCTAGGTTCCGGACCGCTGCGGCATTGTTCAGGTCGACCATGGCAACCTACCTCCCGGGAATTATGCCTTGCCGGAGCACCCGCAAAGACGGATCTTCTCGCGCACCACCGCCTGCACCGCCGAGCGGGACGGCGCCAGGACACGGCGGGGATCCAGTTCGTCAGGGTTGTCGGCCAGGAACATACGAAGGGCACGGGCCCAGGCATCTTTCAGCTCGGTGGCCACGTTGACCTTGCAGATGCCCCGGGCGATGGCAGCCAGTACCTGCTCGTCCGGCACGCCCGACCCGCCGTGCATGACCAGCGGAATGTGGACCCGGCGGGCGATCATGCTGACCCGATCCAGGTCCAGATTCGGCTCTTCCTTATAGAAGCCGTGGACCGTGCCAAATGCCGTCGCCAAATAGTCCATGCCCGCGTCCTGCCAAAACTGCTCGGCGTCGGCCGGCTCGGTCATCCAGCCTTTGATGGCGCCCTGGCCATCTTCCTCGCCGCCCACGTGGCCGATCTCCGCTTCCACCGAGACCCCCGCGGCATGCGCAGCCTCGACGACCCGGCGGGTCAGGGCCACGTTTTGGGCATAGGGCAGTTCGGACCCGTCGATCATGACGGATGTGAACCCGTGCCGAATGGCCCGCACGACCGATGCATAGCTGGCGCCATGGTCCAGGTGAATGGCCACGGGCACCGGGGCGCCCATGGCCGCCTGGCGGGCCACGGCGCTGACGTACTCCCAGCCATTGGTCTTGATCGATCCCTCACTGAACTGAATGATGACGGGCGCCTGCTCAGCCGTGGCCACATCCACTACGGCGGTGATCATGTCCAGGGTGTGGCAGTTGAAGGCGCCGACAGCGTAACCGCCGGCGCGGGCGGCATCCAGGATCTGCTTGCCGGTCGCGAGCATAGGGGAGACCTCCTGCTTATGCGTTTCTATGAAGATGAAAATCAAGGGCATAGCGTTGTCCGGCGTACCGGCTTTCGCCGACCTGGATCGGGATGCCGTCCTGATCCTGCAGGACCATCCGCTCCACCAGGAGGGGCGCCCCGACGGGGATGCCCAGGAGGTGCGCTTCCTCCTTGTCAGCCACGTCGGCGGTCAGGGTACCGGCACCGGCGCAGGGGATGATGCCCCGCTGCTCCAGCGCCACGTGCAGGGAGCCGGTGAGGTCGGTCTGGGACAGCCACCCGAACCGGTCAGCGGGCAGAACCACCACTTCCAGGGCGAGGGGCGTCTCTTCGACCAGCCGCATCCGGCGAATCCGAACGACCGGGGCGCCGTCGGTCAGCGAAAGCTTACCGGCCACTTCCGGCTCCGCCGGTTCGATGGATTGCTCGAGCAGCCGGGCCGATGCCCGCTTGCCCTGGCGCTCCATGGTCCGGGTAAAGCTGAGCAGCATGCCAACTTCTCGCAGCAGCCTGGGCTGCTCCACGAAGGTGCCCCGCCCGGGCTCCCGGCGGACGAGGCCTGCTTCAGCCAGGCGCATCACAGCCTGGCGGGCCGTCATGCGGCTGACGCCGAACAGTTCACAGAGCTCTTTTTCGGTGGGCAGCATGTCGCCGGGCCTGTGCGCGGCAATCTGCTCCCGGAGGTAGGCCTCAATGGCCTGATGCCGCGGCACCTGAACCCGTCTCACGCGGTTTCCTCCCGCCAGGGTTGTAATGTATATACATATTGATCATACACGGACACAATGAAAGTGGCAAGCTCCCAGCTGAGCTTGCCACCATTCTTATGCGTTGCGGCCGATCAGGGCCTTCAGGCAGTCGATGACCCGATCGACTTCACCGACCGTGTTGTAGAGCGAGATGCCAATGCGTACAAAGCCGCCGGTGTCGTGGAGGCCAAGGGTTTCCGTGACGCGGTCGGCATAGAAGCTGCCACACGACACACACAGCCCGTGCTCGCCCAGGAATTGGGCAACTTCCTGGGGGGTCAAGTTTTGCACACGGAAGGAGATGGTCGGCGCCCGCAATTCCGTGCCCACGGGCAGGCCATAGACCTTGACTTCAGGAATGGATGTGAGGCCGTCGTACAGGCGGCGGGCCAGGCCCATCTCATGGGAGTGGATCGCGGCGATACCGCTGTGAATGCGGTCATACAGCGTTTCGCCCTGACCGGCAGAGGCGATATACTCGGCTGCCGCCGTCACGCCACAGATAGCCGCGTGGTTGAGCGTGCCGGTCTCGATGCGGAAGGGCCCTTCGGCATACTGGGGCCGGACTTTGTCGGTCGGGACCTGGGTGAGCAGGCCGGGCCGGCTGTAGAGAATGCCCACGTGGGGGCCGTAGAACTTGTAGGCCGAGCAGAGCAGGAAGTCCGGGTCGAGCTTCGCCACATCGATCGGGAAATGGGGCGCGTAGTGGACGGCATCAATGATCAGCCAGGCGCCCACAGCGCGGCTCCACTGGCGGATGGTCATGAGGTCGTTTGCGGTGCCGAGCGCGTTGGAGGAGCCGCCCACGGCGACGATCTTCGTTTTCGGGTTGATGGCGGCGCGCAGCTCATCCATGTCGATCCGCCCTTCGGCGGTCATTTTGACGGAATGGACGACGGCGCCGTGTTCGGCCAGGGTCTGCCACGGGCTCCGGTTGGCTTCGTGGTCGAGGTCGGTGATGACGACTTCGTCACCCGGCTGCATCAGGCGGGCCAGGCCGCGGCTGAGGGGGAAGGCCAGCGAAGTCATGTTGGCGCCGAAGGAGATGCAGGAAGGCGACAGGGCGCCCAGGAATGCGGCCATGGTCTCGCGGGCCTGGTCGAGGCAGGCGTCGGTCTCGATGCTGGTGACCGACTGGCCGTGGGTGTTGGCGTTGCAGGTTTCATAGTAGTGGTTCATCGCGGTCATGACGGACCTGGGTACTTGCGTGCCGCCCGGGCCGTCCAGGTACGCCGCAGGCTTTCCACCAATCAAACGTTGCAGGGACGGGAAATCAGCACGATGGCGCTCTACATCGAAAGTCATCTCGACACGCTCCCGCCTGTTGTCAGTTGCCTTCATTCTACGGCATCCGTAAGGAATGTGACAGATGGTATTGTTACGTGATTAACAATCGGGCGGGGTTGGGATCAGGCATCCGGCCGGCGAGCATACCTTCCTCGTCGTAAAGGGGGCCTGCGAGGTACTGCCCGAGCGGGCCGATGATCGCGCTCCCCCGCGACAGAACTGCGACGGCCCCGGGCCAATGTCTTCCCAGTCTGCCGACATCATTTCCCGTGGGACGAACTGGTTGCAGGACAATACAAAACACTGACCCTCGCAGGCTATGTGCTGAATGGTTGCCTGATAGGGGGGCCAGATATCTCGAACCCTTGTTATACATGGCCATGCGGGCGAGGGGCATGTAGTTCTCCCGGCAGATGAGGCCGCCCATGGTGCCATACTCCGAGTTCTCCCAAAAGCGGGCAAATGCACGGCGGCCCGCCTCATGCTCGCGCCCTGCCGATGATCCTCCGGCCATCACCGTGGTCAGTCAGGTTATTCTCCAAGCATGCTTCAGTCAAAGGGTTTGCCAGTGGCGACCCTCGACTGGCGGCAATGGTCGCAGGCATACCCGAGATCCTATACGATGCGCGCCGTGCAGCTGACAGGGCGTCTGAGCTGTGCCCCTCCCTTAGGGCTGATCTCATTGATGAAGCTGGTCATACCCTGCATCTTGATCAGCCGGATGCCGTCAATGGGAAGATCCGGGGGACGAGCGGAGCCACGGGCGAGCAGCGCTGCTGCGACCCGTGGCTCCTTGACGGACTCACTCTGCCCCCATGCGGATTTCGATGGTCCTCTGAGCGTCGTTCCATCCTACGCTGACACCCGGGACCGCACCGAACAACTGCAGCGGGACATAAGTCCGACCTTCATGGAGGATCGCAGGGGCATCGAGCCGCACCTCGCGCCCGTCCAGCGTCGCCGCGTACGCTCCCGGTCTGATGCGGATGATCCGTCCGCCGATCTCTGCCACAGCAGTGCGGGTGGCTTCGTCCCACCCGACCTTGGCCTTCAGCAGCTCACCCGCGGTCCGCAGGGGGATCAGGCTATACCCGTTCAGAACCACCACCTCGGCATCGGCAGGGCGGCCGTTCACGGTCACCCGAAGGTCGACTGCCGGAACCGGTGGGTCCGCCGGCGCGGCCTTGCTCCCGCTTAGCTGCTCGAGCAGGGCAACAGGAAGGTAGCGCCGCCCTGCCAGTTCCATCGGCGGAACCGGGAGCGCCAGCCGGCGCCCCGCGACCCGGGTCAGCGTGGAACGCCACCACACCTCCGCCGTGCGGCCCCCGAACGCTACATACGTGATCTCCGACTCCGGAACGGACTGGACGGGCACACCGGCCTCAGCGAGATCTAATTCCGCAACCACCAGGCGTCCCTCCGCGTCCCGCAACCCCGGCACCGCCAACCGCCTGGCACCGTCGGTCAATGTCACCATCACCGGTGCAAACAGCTCCGGCGAGAAGGCCGGCGCATCAAAGGCCAACCCATAGTGCGACTCGCTCGTGCTGCCGTCCGGCCAGACGACCGTAAGGGGCATATAGCCGTTCATGCGATCCCCGTGAACCGGGCGGGGAATGGTGAAGGAGAGCACACCGTCCGATTCCACCTGGACATCTCTGCACGCCAGGCCGCCCATAAACACCTGCATTCCGGGCCCGAACGCAGTGCCGCGGACGGTCACCCGTGAATTCTGGACGAAGTCCACGTCATCGATGCCGTTCTCGGTCGTGAAGCTCCAGGTCCGGTCGAACGGCCGGGGGCCATCCCCCGGGTCGATCATTCCCTTGAGATGAACCGTGTAGGTTGCAGCATGCCGGAGCGGTTTGTAGGGAATCAGGGCGACCGCCGGGCCAAGCATGTCATCTTTGTCCGGGTCGAAGGTCATCGCGGCAAGTGACCCGTCGGGACCTGTAAGGCTCCAGTCGGTCAGAGTGATCCGTACAGCCCTGACGAAAGAGAGGGTGATGGGGTACCCGTACGGCGACTTTACGCCCGGATAGAGCCGGAATGGGTCGGGAAGCTCCGCACCGAGCCAGGAGACTGGAACGCCCGTCTGCCCCGGGTAAGGCCAGGGACTCTCCGTTCGTTTGGCGGATCCCGCCGACGTGAGATTCAGCACACTGGCGTAGTTGTTTCGGGTTCCCGCCCGCCCGAACCCGATGTATGCGCGACCGTCTCCCACCAGCGGCAGGCGGTGGTACAGCGTCTCCATCCAGTTGTCGACGGCCAGTTCGGCACTGTGGGTCCACGTAATAATCTCCCCTGCGTCGGGAGGGCCGTAGATCCGGACCCTGTCAGAGGAGGATTTTCCGGTGAACAGGGGCATGCCCGGAACCTCATCGTGGGCATTGGCCGGCTTTCCCGCGTTGGCGACCAGGTAGCCTGCATGATTGTAGGCAGCCGCCACGACGCCCGGATGGGTGACGTATGGCTGCAGACCTGCCGCTGCGCGCAGTTCGTTGATGTAGTCGGTTGCCCGGATTGCCTCTAGGCTCGGGTCCGGAACCTTGGCCACGGCTGCATCACCCATCTGGAGGAGAGCACCGCGCGCAGCCAAACACCGTTCACCGCCGCCGGGAGCGCCGACCAGCCAGACGCCCCGAACGGTATGCGTACCCGGCTCCAGCGGGGATTCGGGCACATACAGGCCGGCAAGGTCGGGGGCGGTAATCGCCGTGAGCGGCGCGCCGTCAATATACAAGTACTCCTCGAGGATGGTGCCGAACCGCTGCTCGATATAGGAAGGCCGGAACCAGGGCAGCGGATACCGCACCTCGCCGGGGATCCGCAGCCACGGACGGCGGAAAGCCTCGCAGGTTGGCAAGCCCGATCCGGGCTGCCCCGCTTCCACTGTGCCGACCAGTACCTCTTCCCCCCGGAGGGCCACGACGCGCCCTGCATTCAGACCAAAGGCGCGCACTGGCTGTGCCCCCGCGGGACTGATCAGCTGCCAGTGGATGCCATCGGCCGATCCGTACATGGCACCGCCGCCCAGGGCCACGAAGAGACCCCCGGCGTATGCAATCTGGGTCCAATCGACAGCCGGGGTGGTCGTGAAGTTTGTCCAGGTGGCGCCATCAACGGTGAGCGTGGCCGAACCGCCGCTACCCAGGGCCACGAACATCCCATCGCCGAAGGCGACCGCACGAAGGCGTTTCCCAGCGCCCGCCGCCTTGGTCCACTGCACGGCGTCGGAAGAGACGAGGATGCCGGATTCGCCTGCGGCGACAAAGTAGAGCCGTTCACCGAATGATCCCCATGCCAGTCCGGTGATCCGTCCTGTGGCATCAGGGAGGGCCCGTTTCGACCAGCCCGGGCCGGCTTGAAGGGTAGCCGTGGAGAAAAGGCCGTCGCCTGCGGTGATGCAATACTGGCCCAGCAGGGAGACCGCCGCCAGTGCATTGGGCGGGGAGTTCGGCATGGCCACCTTCCGCCACGGCGCCGAATCGATGGTGTCGGTGTCGGCGATAAAGAGCGACGAGTCTTTCCCCAGCGCCAGGGTCGTGGTGTGGGGATTCACAGGGAGGACGAAGGAACTGGGGTCGCCGGTCAGGGCAATCAGGTCGGTTCCCAGGGCGTCTCCTGCCGGGGCGGTGGCCCACTTCAAGCCATCCGTCGACGAGGCGGTATGACCGCCCTCCCCGGCTGCCACCCAGCGGTCTTTGACATATGTAACGGCCTGAAGCTTCGCGGCGTTGGGGGGCCTAACCGTTGCCCACTGGACATTTAGCCGAAGGGGTGCTGAAGGCGACTCAGCCCGACTGATCACGCGACCCGGGAGTGCCACCAGGCTGAGACACAAGAACGCGGCCATGAGAACCCGGCGTGTGCGCATACTGCTCCCTCCAGCCTATAGGCAACAGGGCACAATTCGCAGACGAAACTGTGAATTCCTTCAACCGTGAGAGGAATGAGTGGAGCCGCGGGCGAGCAGCGCTGCTGCGGTCCGTGGCTCCTTGTGTTCTTAGGCCCATCGCGTTAACGCGTCGGGGCTGACGCCGAGGCGGGTGGTACGCGAGGGCACAGGTGAAGCCCCGTGGTTCTCGGATGACCTCGTTGACGCCTTCGCCAGTGCCCCCATCGCACCCGTCCCCGCGGTCGCTGAAACGTCGTGGCGACCAGTGCAAGCGCGAAGGAGAACCGCAGAAAGACACCGAACGGAGAGTTGAAGCGGTGGCTGCGCCAGGATCATGCAATTAGTAACTATTGAACAGCCGGACAATTATACGCGACAATTCACTTATGCGTGAAAGGAGATTGAACCGAGGGGGCGTAATCGTGAGCAAGTGGGGCGACGCTGAAAGACTGATTCGTAACAAAATGTGCGGGCCGGCCCGTAACGGCAAATCATGCGGCCACCCCAAATGCGAGGAGGCCCAGTCCGTTCTCGTTGAGTTGAACGCCGGAGTATTCAGCGATCGTGCGCGCACGATTTTGACGAACCGGCTGTGCAAGCCAGCCCGCGACGGCGATGACTGTGGACATGATGCTTGTGCCGAAATAAAAGCTAACTTGGCTGCCTCCTAAGTCGAAGGGGGAGGAGCAATGGCAACCATCGCTTTCGAGACGGTATGGAACCGAATCGAGGCCCATGCCGGCGAGGAATTCCACCAGGTACGCGGCGGCGCGTTCCGGTACGAAGTGAAAGCCCGCTACATCAGGCCTGATCGGACAAACCAGCAGATCCCCCGCTTACATTTCGAAGCGACGTACGGATAGGTTCCATTCGCCAGCACAGCCCAACTCCAGCGGTTCCGGGGGCCGTCATACATATTCGCCATTCTCATGGATCCGCGCGTCCGACAGAACGATTGGTAAAGCGACCGGTAGGGCGGTGACAACATTATCACGGCCTTGTATCCTACCCGAATTGAGGACTAGGAAGAGACCGCATCAGTGCGTCCGGCCGCTGAACGTTTGGCCTACGCGACCAGTGCTGCGTTGCTTCTGAGGGGGCTTGAACTGTAATGTTCACCGTTCACGAGTTCTCGCCGGGCGAATCGCCCAGGGACACGGAAAAGCTGCTCAGGGCTTACTTAGCCATTTGGAATGCACTGGAAAACTTCCGCTACCTAAGCTTCACTCTCCGTCCGTTCACGGAATCCCAGGTGCGGCATTGGTTTGACCAGGCGACATCGGCTAGCGTTCATTATTTGTACGCAATCAGTGATGACGGGGAGATCCTTGGCATTGCCGCGGTTCGGGCGGATCCAGTCTCCCTATGCGAGATAATTGGGCTGGGAGTCTCCCCTGATCGGCAAGGCAGGGGTATAGGCCGTTTGCTTGTTTCGCACTCGCTGGACCTGTCTCGTTCGCTCGGTTTCGATTGCGTTCAGGCTCAAGTTTTCGCGGACAATTCCCGCATGCTCCGGTTGTTGCTCTCCCTTGAGTTCATTCCGGTCGGCATCGAACACCACCGTCGTGCAGACGGGGCCGACCTTGTTGTCCTCCACAGGCGCACTGATCAGGCATCTGAAGGGCTGGGATACGCTACTGAGCATGCGAATTCACCCAATAGGGGTAGCTTAATAAGTTCCGCCGACGGCCAGCGTTCTCCATTGACGGAAATTCCTCCTGAGTCGCAATACGTCGGCCCACATTCGACGCCCATTATGGCAGGGGGACGCACGGACACAGGGCGAAGCCTGAATAAAGCTTGGGGGGTGAATGCTCAGCACGCCCTATACCGGGAGGACGGCAAGTGGTATCACCACCTGCAGCAGTTTCCGGGAGCGCTGTTTGACTCAAACGGATATGTTCTGTTCCGCACGCGCGACGAGTACTTGAACTCCCCATATCTAGACCACGGTCAACACCTCAACATACCCTCGGGAATCTCGGCGATTCCCGGGTACGTTCGCGTTCGCTAAGTTTCGCTCCGGCCAACCAGCGGGAAGCGACCCCAGGTACACCAACCGAGTGGATGCTGATCCGAAGCTTATGGCGGAGATCAGATACGACGACACGATTGTTCACGAAGTCGTCAGGTTACTTTGCGATACACCGCCGCCCTCACATTTTTGACGACATCGGCTGTGCGAGTCGGCAGGGTTTCTGCATGAGGTGATGTAAAAGCTATAGCCTAATGAAGTTAGGGAGGTGTGTCACCGTGACAACCCCACTGGATCCGGTGACTACCTACGTCGAATGGCTCAGGCAAAACAGTAGGATTCGAGACGTTGGTGGCATGGTCCAAATAACGCTACCATTCCTAGACCGGCACAACGACTTCATCCAGATCTACGTTAAGCCCGACGGAGAGGATCTCGTCTTGACCGATGACGGTTACGTGCTCAGCGACCTAAAGGCCTCCGGCTGCAACATCAACACCCCTGAGCGATGCGCCCTCCTCGAGAAGATCATCCAGGGCCATGGCATCCATCTTGATCAGCAGGAACTAACGGCTCGGGCCACGCCGGCGACCCTTGCCCTGCGCTTGCAGTCGCTCCTTCTGGCGATGCTGGCGTTGGGCAACCTCTCCCTTTCCGAAGGGACCTGAGCGAATGACAAGGGCACTGTCAACACGCACGTTGACGGTGCCTTTCATCATCAATCACGATTTTCAAAGGTGGAAGGAGGAGACCCGCGTGCATGCAGAGATCATGGACCGACTCCGCAGAGCGGCCGCGGCTTACGACTATCCCGCAGTAACCTACGACTTCGGCCAAGACTGCGAGCGTCGCCATCGGTCGATGTCATCTGTCGAAGCAGAGATCCGCGGAGCGCTCCTGTCCCCCAACATCGACGAAGTACGAAACGGGCTGTCCAACGTGCTCTACTGGGGCTTCTACCGCAGCCCCGGACGCCGTGCCCACTACCTTCGCCAGTTCCAGGAGGAAATCAAAGAACACCAGCTCCAAGCCGCCGGCCGGCTCTTCCACCGCCTGACCGGCCCCGGACTCCGCCCCATCAAGGACCTGGGGCTGCCGGTCTTCTCACAGGTCTCCTTCCTGAGCAAGGTGAGGATGTTCCTAGACCCCACGAACTACGCCGTGCTCGACTCTAAGATCGCCGGGGTGCTAACGGATCCGCGCATTCCGTTGGGCCTGAAAGTATACCCAACGGCCATCCCCGACACCGCTGACAACGAGCGTGCGTATGCGCGCTGGTGCCGCCTCTGCCGCCTCCTTGCCCAATCGGCCCTCCCGGCGCCGGCCCGCGCCGTAGACGTGGAAAGAGCTATCTTCCACCTGGCGGAGCACGGAAAACATGACCTGTGCGTCGCCCTTCTGCAGGCAGAGCTCACAGCAAGTTCTACGCTCTGATCAACGACACCGAACGGCCCATGCCGCAGGCCTGGCCTGCCTGTGCGGATCAAGGTGTGGCAGTCGTTCCGTGGAGTCGGAGAGCGGAGCATGTGTCCGATTTATGTCCATAACAAAGGCACAGCCAACGCGCCCGTTGACGGTGCCTTTCTTCACCGACCGCAACCCAAACAGATTTTTCCTCATCAGGAAATATTGCATCCATTGCCAACTTCATGCTAATATCTTTCCTAGCAATTTCTATTTCTGGCGGAACTGACTACGAAAAGGAGGGCGATCCCCTTGAGCTTCGGAGACGTCCCCGACCCCAAGGCCCCCAAGACCCCCGAGGAGATCCAAAAGGACATGGCATCCGCGATGGAAGAGACCCTCAGCAAATTCACCGTCGACGCCCTCATGAACGTCAAGCCCGAGGACCTGGTCTCCGCAAACCCTGAGGCCGAGGTCGTGAAAGGCACCGCCCTCAAGTCCTGCGGCTACCTCCACAGCCCCGCAATGTTCGAGCTCCTGGCCGTCGCCGACCGGCGCTTCACCAAGGTCGGCAACCTGGCCGGCATCCCGGGCAAGAAGATGGAGAGAGCTGACGCCCGCTGGATCAAGGGTACCAAGCTAATCGTCATCAAGGCCGCCCCCGGCACCGACCTGTCCGCCACCCCGGTAAACCGGTACACCGGCAGCTCCAGCGCCTGGATCAACCTGGTCTCCCTGCTGGCCGAGCTCGGGCTCACCGTCGAAACCGGCTACCGGGAGAAGTACGACGTCGCTTTCGTCCCCAAGGGAAGCCCGCTCTGGCCCGGCCTCGTCATCGACCTCGGCAAGTCCCAGGGCCGCAGCCTCGAAGCCAAGAAGAAGGGCGAGTAGAACCTAAGCCACACAACCGAAACGCCTTATACAAACACCCTACCCGTATTGGACAAACCTTCTACATACATACCGCTTGTATTGCGCTCACCTTGCCCATCACTTTAGACCACTCCCGTGTGACTTTGCCGCCCACGTGGGTCGTCCCGTAAACCCCAAAACGCATATGCGACGCCCCTTGCAGCCATCTGGCCGCAAGGGGCCTTTTCTCTCGGCTCCTCTCCCGGTCACACAAGGCACTTCTCTACGCTCCACCCACGCGCCACCCGCCAAAACGCGACCGCACCAGACCACCACTGCGACAAGGGTTCTGCGCTTCCCTCACGCCCCTGGCCCAGCGCGTCGCTACGTCTGACGCGCGACTTTGCTCGCCTCCCGCATCACTTTGACATGCAGCCCACAGCGACGGAGCTGATGAAGATCGCATCACACCCCTTGGTATCCACCCGGCTCCCTCCCCGCATCGAAGGGCAGCCGGATAGACTGAGACCTCGCCGCCCTACGTGGGCGGCGAGGTCTTAGCGTGGAGAACCCGGTCGATTTTTGTTGTATTCGGTGAGCGCGGCAACGCCGAGCGAAATTCCCCACCCAAGAAACACAGCGTACCAATACCATCCCCAGACGGTCATCGGGTGCGCATCCAATTCTGCAAAAGCCGGAGCAGACACGGTACGTCCGATCGCGTACGAAAACTTCATCACAAAGAAGAGAGAGCCCCAGAAGGACAATAGAATCGATCCAATCCATGCAAAACCAATCTTGAACCACCTTGGCAGTCTGTCGCCCCATGGATAAACGAACGACAAGCCGAAGACGGAAGCAACCACAGCTACCGTCCCCATAAACCAATTGACGAATAGGGGGTTGGGCACTGGCTGAGTCATAGTTTGAAAATCTCCTGGGAACATAAATGATACTCCCAGCCCAAACCAGTAGTGCGGGATGGCGTATAAAAGCCCGCATATGCACGCGGCGTACCCTGCCCAGTTTGTCTTGGCGTTCATTCTTATCAACCGGAGCAGCGCCCAGGAGACCGGGAGGAGCAGCAAAGTGGCCAGGAGTAGTCCCCCCATTGGGCTGATGCCAGTCAGTGTCGACTGGCCGCTGATCTGAGTCACGTTCTCATTCAAGTATGTAGCCCCCTTACTAGACTAGTTGCTGATCATGGGCGCCTGCCGAAGCGTAATGGGCACTGCCCTGCTTGTGGGCGCTTCCAACGAACACCGTGACTTTTTTCATGAGCAGACCTCCGGAGCCTCTTGATTTCCCCACACAGTGAGCTCAACTGTGACATGACCAGTCTAGCCGCTCCGAAGTTGTATTCGGATCGCACAAAAGTTGTAGCCGGGGTCGCATCTTCAAGAGTATCCTTATCCCTTTTGTAGACATACGTACGACTTTTGGACAAGTAGAGCCCGAAACGCTTGCCCAGCAACGCCGGGGCCGCTTAACTTGAGAAGATAAACTCCGAGGAGGCCTGTCGCCCTTGCAGAATCTGCGTCGAGACCTGGGCCTGAGCCACGCCATGCTGACCGTTATTGGCACCGTCATCGGATCCGGCATCTTTGCCTTGCCCGCAATCGTCTTTGCCAGCGCCCGCGCCCCCGGCCTCGGCCTCTCCGCCTGGATCGTCGGCGGCCTGATCAGCCTGGCGGCCGGCCTGACCGTCGCCGAACTGGCAGCAGCTATGCCCAAGGCCGGCGGCACGTATACCTTCCTCAAAGAGGCCTACGGGCCCTGGATGGGCTTCCTGCAGGGATGGGCCTTCTTCCTGGCCTACAACTCTGCCATGCAGGCGGCGCTCGCCATGCTGTTCACGACGTATCTGAAGGTCCTGATCCCCCTCTCGCCCGGCGGGCAGACGGTCGCCGGCGTGCTGCTGATCCTGTTCCTGACCGCGGTCAACGCCATTGGCGTCCGCTTCGGCGGCGCCGTCCAGGTCATCTCCACCCTGGGCAAGCTGGTGCCCATCGCCCTGCTGATTATCTTCGGACTCTCCCGGGTCGACACGGCCAATCTGGTACCCATCCTGCCCCAGGGGACGTCCATCGCCACGGCGCTGGCCGCGGCAGTGCTGCCGGTTCTCTGGGCCTACGACGGCTGGATTATGGTCGGGCAGCTCGCCGAAGAAGTGAAGGACCCCCAGCGGAACATCCCGCTGGCCCTGATTGTCGGGATTCTGCTGGTCCTTGTGGTCTACACGCTGTTCAATATCGTCCTGGTCGGCGCCATCCCCCTGGATGTGCTGACCGCCAGCGAAAAGCCGGTCGTGCCCCTGGCGGCGCTCCTCTTCGGCCAGGGCGGTTCCAAGTTGATTACCGTCGGTATGCTGGTTTCGATGTTTGGCACGCTGAACGCCGTGGTGATGACGGCGCCCCGCTATTACTACGGCATGGCGCGCGACGGGCTCTTCCCGGCGGCCGCGAAGGTGGCCCGGCTTCATCCGAAGTACCAGACGCCCCTGATCGCCCTGGCGCTGAGCTGCGGGTGGTCGCTCGTGCTGCTTCTGTCCGGCCAGTTCGGGCAGCTCCTCAACCTGGTCGTCTTTGTGGGCTGGCTGTTCTACGTCTGTACGATGATCGGCGTACTGGTGCTGCGGCGAACCCGGCCGGAGATGCCCAGACCGTACCGTGTCTGGGGCTATCCCGTGGTGCCGCTTGTCGGCATTGGGGCCGGTCTTTGGATTCTCTGGTCGTCGCTGATCACCGACCCGCGCACGGCGCTGATCGGGGTGGGATTGACGCTGACGGGCTTTCCGGTCTACTTCTGGCTGCGGCGTAGCCGGGCCAGTGTCGGGGACGGAGAATAGATGAGAGCCGGTCAGGGCGGGATGCTCTGACCGGCTCTTCTCTTCCGTGATCGGCAAAAACTGGCCAATTGACGCGATGGAGCACGGGTGATAAAGTAACAACTCCAGCCGCACGGCGATGCGGCAACACAGTCCATGCCGAGGCTGGTACCGCACCAAAATGTGGCGGTTGCTCAGGCGGCTTGAAGCTGATAGGATGTGATCTTGTCGCCTCGAACCTTGAAAACTAGACAGTGTAAGAGAAAGAAGCTATGCGAGTCGTACGAACGATAAGTAGAGCCACAAACTTTTCGGTCTGCCAGCCCGGCGAAGCTGGGCGGACGATCGAACCAGAGAGATTTCTTTGGAGAGTTTGATCCTGGCTCAGGACGAACGCTGGCGGCGTGCTTAAGACATGCAAGTCGCACGGTCCCGCAAGGGACAGTGGCGGACGGGTGAGTAACACGTGGATAACCTGCCCGGTTCCCCGGGATAACAGGCCGAAAGGCCTGCTAATACCGGGTAAGCTCACGCTACCGCATGGTAGTGGGAGAAAAGGCCCTGCAAGGGGCTGGGAGCGGAGGGGTCCGCGGTCCATTAGCTAGTTGGGGGGGTAACGGCCCACCAAGGCGACGATGGATAGCCGGCCTGAGAGGGCGACCGGCCACACTGGGACTGAGACACGGCCCAGACTCCTACGGGAGGCAGCAGTCGGGAATTTTGG